>Ga0307377_10000083_pt1 | contig 136266 bp, 160 predicted proteins | sample TR3MG_FD_202535 | JGI IMG/M metagenome (GOLD analysis project Ga0307377, IMG submission 202535) | Soil microbial communities from Risofladan, Vaasa, Finland - TR-3 | ecosystem: Environmental > Terrestrial > Soil > Coastal area > Acid sulfate soil | place: Finland: Risofladan, Vaasa...
AATTTTTGAATCCCCGCCAGTATTATTACTAGCACTATTCTTGCCCGTATTGGCAGTCAAATTTAAGTTATTAACAATTTTTGCTTGATTGGTTTGCTGGCTTTGCTTCTCAACCTGGCTTTCTTGAGTAGTAGTGGCATTAAGGGGAGGGGCCCCTAAAATTTTGCCCACCCATTCACCGGCAACATTGACTATAACCAACCACCAAGGACCACCCAAAAGATTGTTGTTAGCAATATTAAGCATCTGAACCTGAACTTCAGCTTCACCCGTTTCAATACTCGAATCACCCCCTGTATTGCGGCTCGTCTGGTTGCCGCCGGTATTGGCGTCCAAATTTAAATAATTCTCTATCTCTGCCTCGTTAGCCTGAAAAACTTCTTCCTGGCTAGTCTCTTCTATGGAGCTAAATTCCGGAGAAACTACTTCTGCCGGGAGGATAATATCGCCCACCAGTTCACCAAAAATATTCACCACTCCTAAAACAAGCTCACCAGCAAAATTATTGTTTAAAAAGTTCAAAACATTAGCGACCACATTGGCATCACCGGTTTGGATAAAAGAATCTCCTTGGTTATAATTGGTCTGATTATTGCCAGTATCAGAGACTAAAGTAAGATTATTTTCTACACTAGCCTGGTTTGACTGAAAGCTCAGCTCATCAACAAACTGATCAGCTGAGCCTGTAGCAGCTTCCCCATTTTCCCCAAAGTTCAGAATAATATCGCCAGTATGGTCATCAATATTAAGCTCTTCTATGGTCAAGCCGTCCAGATTGCTATTAAGAGCAGTCACAACTGTCGCTGAAGTGTTGGCATCCCCAGTAACAATCTCTGCTTCGCCAACATTAAATGAAACCGCGTTTTCTCCGGTAAGAGTGGTTTGTTCAAGCGTGTTCTCGACCTGGGCTTGGTTGGCCTGTGAGATACTCTCCTCTTCAACAATAACAATACTCTCTTCCTCAACCATCAAATTGGTATTGCCAACCGTTTCCAAGCCAACACTGCTAGTAGCATCCTCGGTAACAATGGTTGTCTCCCCAACTTCGCCCTCCAAAACTTGGCCTTCCAAATCAGTCTCAACTGGCTCTGAACTTTCTGGCGTTGGCGTAACAGTAGCCGTTGGTGTTAGTTTTGGAGTAGGGCTGCTCTCAGCTATCGGAGCTTCTGTCAGTAGAGTAACAGTCGGGGTTGGGCTAGCCACTAGTGGCTCAATTAATGGTGACTCAGGAGCCAGCGGAGCTTCTGGCGAGAGTGGTGGGGAAACCTCTTCGCTTAGGACCGGCCTGACTTGAGCTAAAATCAGGCTGATAATAAGTAAAATAGTAAAAATTTTTCTTCTCATCTTTAGTCTGTCTGCTATTTAATTTGAATTTTCTCTAAGAGAGGGTGTTTGCCGAAGTGCTGACAAAACACCCTTCCTATCCTTGAGAATCACGTTTAACGAAAAAAGAAACCCCAAACCTTGCCAAAATCAAATTCAAAGGAAAATTGGGGCCAATCGGGCGCTTCCGGCTGAGAGTCTTTAGAACCATAAACATTGGCTCCGCTCTCGTTATTAACATTAACATTGGCGGTTGCCGGGCCAGTGACAATCACCGGATCAACCTTATCCGGATCAGTATTATCCGAAGCCGAATTAAGACCAGAGACAGGCTTGGCAGCTAGCCAATTGCTTAGAAAAGCCGCCTTTTCTTTATCGTTATCGCCTCCGTTCTGGAAAACCGAAAGAAACTCTGCCTGCTTAAACTCAACTTCATTCTCAGTATCAGCTCCATTACCGGCAATTTTCGACCAAAGCTCCAGCTCACAACACTCAACTTTGGCAAAATTGAAATTTGCCTTGTTGTTAAGGTTGAGATTGGCAGTGGCAGCGCCGGTGTCGATAACTACCTCACCGTTAGTGTTGTACTTAGCCTTATTCTTGCCCGACAATGCTTCGGCTTTGATTTTATTCATAATATAAGCGACATTCTCCTGAGAAACTAAGACAGACCGTCTATGTTCAATCTCAATCTCGTTTTCTGTCCAAGCGCCATTATCAAGAATCTCCGCTGAGACAAAGCCATCATTTTCAAATTCAAAACTATCGTCGCCAACTTTAGTGACATTAGCATTGGCTTGGTTGTTAACATTGGTGTTAACAGTCGCATCGCCAGTCAAAATAGCGACATCATCACCAGTATTGGCATTGGCCTCATTTTCACCACTAACTGCTTTGGCGCAAACAGAGTTTTCAATTTTAGCCTTATTCTCCTGAAAAACAGAAACATCACTCTCAAATTCCATCTCAATTTCGTTTTCAGAGTCAGCGCCGTTGCCGCTAATCTTGGCCTTAATCTCCTCTTCACAGCCATCGCAGTCTTCAACCTTGGCCACATTTGAATTGACTTTAGTGTTGAGGTTGATATTGGCAGTCGCCGCTCCAGTACCGACAAAGACTTCGCCATTGGTGTTGCCATTTGCCTCGTTGCCCCCACTGACGACCCGGGCATTAACCACATTTTTTACCTCTGCCCAGTTGTCCTGAACCACAACCGTCTCCTGCTCTTTTTCAACTTCAACTTCATTTTCGGAACCAGCACCATTACCGAGAATCTCTGCGGAAGTAAATGCCAATGCCGAAGGGACAAAAGTACCGAAAACCAAAGCGAGCAAAGTGGTTATGGCAAGAAATTTTTGGTATTTTATCTTCATTGTTTTTCACCTCCTTCCGAACAAACCTCTTTTTAAAATCAAAAAGAGGGCACTTCAAAAGAAGACTAAAATAGAGGCTTTAAGAAGAGATAAAAGAGGGGTAAGAGTTAAGTAAAGGCAGAAGAAATAGACTAAAACTTAAGGTCCAAATCGGTTTTTTCACCATCAATCTCGCCAACCCTGAGCCGGAAATGTTTCTCAAGGCTACTGACTGGAAAACCTACTCGAGTATATTTGGTGGCAATCGCCTGAACCTCCACCGGGTCTGAGTGAACATCGGCGGCCAACCATTCCTCTTTTAAACCAGCAGAAAGACGAATAAAATCCCGGCTGTTGATTTGAAGAGCCCGTTTCCCCTCATTGGTTATTTTCAGAGTAAAAATCAAAAAAGCTTTTCCTTCGGCCGCTTTTATTTTTTCTCCTTTGACCACAATCTCATCCAAAATTTCGGCAGAAACCACTTCATACTTGATTTTTTCTCCCTGGCTATCTTTGCCTTTTAAACTAAAAGAAAGCTCTTTGTTAATCTCTTTCCTTTGATTAAGTTGAGCGGTTTGCACCTTAATCTCGTCAAGAGCCTGCTTTTCCCTCCTGGTGGCGCTAAATCGACCTAAAGAAAAAGAAGTCACCAGCAAAAGTCCTACTCCCAAAGTAATTAAAAAAACCTTGGGAATAAATCTAAAAATCGTTAATTTTTTCATTATCACTTTAAAATTACTCTTAATTAATAGTTACCGTAATCTGGGTATTATTTTCACTTTTTTTCTTCTCAATTAAAACTTTAATTTTCCCTCTTTCGTCTGCAGCAGTTAACTGATGCGAAGCTTCACCATTGACAGTTGTTTGAATAAAGTTTTTCAAGTTCATTTTTAGGCTCTCAATCCTGGCTCGATACCAATTGGTAATCGCCCCCACCTCATCAGTACTTTTTAAGTAAAGACTCTGGCCTGTTAGTCTAGTTGTTTCTGCCCCGGGATATTGAAAATCAGCTAAAACTAGCTGGGGAGAGGCTGGAGTAGGAGTAGCCGTCGGTAAAAGAGTCGGCGTCGCTTTATTGGAAACAGGAGAAAAAGTCACCCTAGCCACAGCGGTCGCGGCCGCAATTAAAGCAACCATAATCGCCATTAGCTTGTAGTTAGTCATCTTAAAGTAAAAATCTACAAAAACAGTTTCAACAAAAAGAGTAAGAAGGAAATAAAAAAGGAGTAAGAAAAGAGCAAGAAAAAGCTTTTTTTAAAGATTTATGTAATAGAGCAAGACAGAAAAATCAACTAAATCGCAGCTTTTATCCTGATTTAAGTCACACTTTGCTTCCTTAGCCTCGGCTTTTAAAACCGGTTGCCGACGCCATTCTTCAACCCAAATTTTGACTGCTTGGTAAACTTCAGCAACCTCAATCTTGCCACTGCCGTCAAGATCAAAAGTGGCTACTGGTGCTGGCAAAAGCCGAGCCACAATCAAAGTTACAATCGCCTCAGGCAAACTTAAAGGGGTGGGGGTCGCTGTTGGCCCTGGAGTCGAAGTAGCCGCTGGAGCGGGCGTGGCAGTAACGGCCGAAGTAGGTGTTGGGCTAGGAGTCAAGGTTGGCGTGGGAGTGGGAGTGGCGGTCGGAGTTGGGGTAGCGGTTGGTGCCGGGCCACAGCCGGAAACATCAAAATCACAAGCCAGGTCGCAATCTAAAGTTCCCGGACCATAACCCAGGCCACCACAAGTCTTGCCCCTATGATCACCATCATCACACTCTTCTCCCCCTTCGGCAATACCGTTGCCGCAAACACTAATCTTAATTGTCGCTTCAATTGGGCTATCCTCAGTGGCTTTAGCCCAGTAAAGAGGCCAAGAAAGGACTAAAAGAAAACCAAATATTGCTAAAACAAGTAGAATCTTTTTTGTCATTAGCCATTCTGTTCCTGTTTCTTTTTTTCTGTCCTTAGTTGTACCCGGAAAAATCTGCGGAAAAGAACCGCCGCTAAAAGCACCGCTAAAACTCCGAGCAGTCGAGTTGACCAAGGCTGGTAAGCTTTCCAAAAAGAGGCGGCCCGATAATAAATTCCTAAAATGGCATTGGCCGGGGCAACCGTAAAATAGAGCTTGGCCGCGGCGGCCACTCCGACAGTAGTGCTCCCCCCACCGGCTTTTTTGGTCGGATGAGCCTCCAGATAAGCGAAGTAATCTCCAGGAGCAATTTTTAAAGGCAGATTCAGTTTCACTGCCACTGGTTGAACTTTTCCTGGGTTAAGCTGAAAGGTGGCTGGAGAAAAAGAAAACCATTCTTGGGCGGGAATAATTTGCTTTTGATCCTGGTGATGGCTAACAATCACTTCATAGTCTGCTACCTCATCGCCAGTGTTTAAAACAGTTAGCGGGGGAAGCTCGTAAATCATTCCCGGTTTAAGGATTTGGTCGACTTGAATTTTACCGATACCGACTCCCACACCAAGCCGGGCAAGAGCGACTGGGGGGAAACAAAGAAGGCCAATAACAACCAAGCCCAGAAATAGTCTTCTCATTAATTGAAATATATCACTATCAGCCGCCGATGGCAATTACAGTTACATCCACTGACTGCTCCTCATAGTCAGTGGTCGTAGTGGGAGCCTGAAGTTGAAGGTCAAAAGGAGTACTACTTCCGACCCCCTTGCCAGTAAAAAGACTCTGAGGAGAAGTAGTCAAGGCTGTCCAGGAAGGAGAGGAATCACAGTTGTCGGTGCAAAAACGGTGGGCATACTCATTAGTAGCTGGTGAGGAGGCCAGCGTCCAACCGATACCAATACTAGTAGAGTTTTGGCCCCGAATATTAAAGTTTTGGGTAACATTGCCCTCGTTGACCACGGTTTGGCTATCATTTAAGTCACTGGTAGTCGTATCAGTTGAACTACCTACCCCGATGGTTCCGTAGGTGATGCTTCCGTCATCAACAGTGACGGCAATGTTTTGGGCGGTTACTGTCGCGGTTACGGTTGCCTGAGTAGCAGCTGTTACTCCCAAAACCACTGAAGTAATCAGGGTTAAAACCACAAAAGCAAAGAAAATCAAAAACGATTTCTCTTTTAACTGCAACATTTAAAAATATTATGAATAAGATTCTAATCAGTTGTCAACTCTATATTTCCATATAAAAATAATATTCAATACATACTAAGGAGCCGAGGCGACGACAGTTACCGTAGCACTGTGTTGCTCGTAAGAAGAAGTAAAGGTCGGCATGGTAAGCTGAAGATAAAGGTTGCTGGTTTCACCAGTGCCGACATTACTGGCCAGAAGATAAGGGTTATCAGCGACTGCAAAAGTGGTCCAACTCCCAGCGTCTGGCGAAAACTCAAATTTAACCTGATTTGAGCCATTGCTGGTGCCTAGGGTCCAAGTGTTAGAACCATCAGAAAAGCTAGTGCTTTTAGCATCCAGGTTTGCCGTGCCCGAGTCCACCTGAACTGTCTGCACATCACCAAGACTATCAGCCGAATCCCCTAGCCCAAGATAGTTGAAACTTACCGCGCCATCAGTGATAAGCGAGATTGAAATTTCTGCTGTGAGGTTAACCGTAATAGGAGAATTGGTGGTATTGGCGGCAGAACAGCGAGCCTGAAGCGAATTATTGTCGCAGGCAAAAGCATACCAATCCTGGGCTCCGGAACCTTCGGCTACCCAGGTGCAAGTATTCTCGGAACCGCTGGAAACAGCCGAGCTAGAAACACAATATGTCTGATCAGCCGCGCAAGTCGGCGGTATCCCGGCTGTCACAGAATTACTTTTACAAACTGCCAAATACCAGCTGTTTCCCTCGCTGTCGGTAGCAGTAGCGGAAAAAGTAACATCGTTACCTAAAACAACCGGGTCCGGACTATCAACCGTATCGACAGTAAAGGAAGGGGGAGTATTATAAGTTATCCTTAAAAATCCAGCACGGCCTGCGCCTGAAGTCCCGTTTCTTGTAGCTCCTCCACTACCTCCTCCGTAATCTCCTCCTACCAAACTGCTACCTGAATTGAGAGTACTTCCATCACTTCCAGCACCTCCATATTCAGACTTTGCCGAACCCCCTGTAGTGGTAAGAGCGTTGTTTCCGTCTCCAGTTGAACCAGCTCCCCCCCCACCCCCACCAGAGTAAGCATCAGCCCCATTAGCGCCATTTCCGCCTTTGTGAACTGTATCTCCAACTCCTCCACCGATTGAACCCTGACCTCCAGCACCGCCTCCTGAAACCCATTTAAGCCCTTTTGCCCCACCTTTAGCGACAACTATCGTCTCACCAAAGGTTGTGTCGTTCCCATTATTCCCATCTTGCGCATTACCTACACCATTTACATTAGCCGCCACCGAATAAGCATATTGTGTGTCTTTAGTAACAGAAACAACTTTTATAGCGTATTGCCCACCAGCACCACCCCCACCACCATTTTTATTCCCTGAACCACCTCCACCGCCGCTTCCACCACCACCCCAACACTCAACAGTTACATCTCCTGTTAATGGGGCTATCCATGTACCACTTGTTGTGAATGTTTCGACAACTGCTTGGGTTGTTTTTAGCTTAGGGGGGATTCGGGGGTTTTGCCAGAGTGGTGGCCAAGAAGCCAAAAGCCAGCTGGTAATCAAAAAGAAAATTAAAAAAAACCTAAAGAACTTTTTGCTATGCACACCAAAATTTTATCATAAATCGCCAAAGTCCCCAAAAAATCTTAAATCAGCTTCTCTTTCCGCAACCTGGTATAAATATTTTTGTCGCCAAGAACAATCGCACCCAAACCAAAAAGCAAAGTCAAAATTATGATAATTGGTCCTAAAAAAGGAATAATCGCCAAAATTTCATAAATCACCAATCCCAGAAGCAAAGCCCAACCACGAGCGGCATTAGGCAAAATCAGCTCGCCAATAGTGAGAAAAACAAAAACTTTGGTCAAATAAAGGGCAATTAAATAGAGAGTCATCAGAATTAAAGCCAAAGGAATGCCGACAATAGTAACTGCCAGCCCAATCACGGTGGCCGGCAAGAGAATAAAAACCAAAATTCCAACTCCTAAAGAGAGCCAAGGCTGTTGAGAAAGAGTTCCAACTACCGCTTGAGTTAAAACCGGCCAAAGCCAAATTAACAAAAGCCCTAAAACCAAAGAAGCCACCAAGTCAATTACTAAAATTGTTAAAGCCGTTCTAGTGACAACTCTGGCAACTTCCTGGGCCTCAGGCACCTCAACTTGGGGCGGCTGATTGCGAGTAATCGTTCCTCCAACTTGAGCCCCGGGCTGAATTTGAGCATCAACATTGCTCACTAAAGTCAGGTTTCCAGCCACATTAGCACCGGGAGTTAAAATCAGCCGGCCGACAACGGCAGAAACATTGCCGCCAACACTATTGGCAATCGTAATTTGAGCGGCGGCAGTATCAATTCCCCGGCCCACTGGTCCTAAAGTAGAAAGTATTCCACTGGCGGCTACTAAACCATCCCCTACTCGAGCTGAGTCTGTCAGAGTGACTGTGCCACCAACCGCTGTCATATTGCCAACTACTTCACCAGTTACCACTACTTGGCCAGCAGCGACTCTCAAGTCTTCGCTTACCCGGCCAGTGACTGTTACGGTCCCGCCAGCAACGAGCAAATCTCCGTTGACAGTTCCCTGAACCAAAACATTTCCGCCGGCCACATAAGCATCACCGTTTACCGTTCCCATCAAGACCACTGAATTACCAACGGCAAAATAATTTCCTTCAATTATTCGGTCTGCTGGCAAAACTACCTCTCCCTGCTGAGCCTCTTGAGCCAGGCTTAGGCCAGGCAAAGAAACAAACAAAGCTGCCAACAAACAAATTAAAAAGACCAGTTTCTTCATTAACAAATTTTTATCTCATAAATATAAGTAGAGGGTAAAGATTTTGAAAGAACTAAGAAAGTTTAATCATCAGCCGTTACTCTCTCAAGATCAGGCAAATAACCAACAAATCTTAGTTCTCTCTCTCCCACCTCCAAACGCTTCATGGCCAAACCCTCAACAAAATCCATTCGTTGTTTAACAAAGCTTTCCAGCTGACTTTTGTTTCTGGCAATTATTTTTGCTGGCAAAGATAAGCGGCCAATTTCAATTCTTTGAAAGTCCAAATCAGGCTCGTAATTCTCAACTGCTATTTTCACTCTTAGATAAAAAGGAATATCTCTTCTTCCTTCTCCTAAAAGCCTTAATACTCGGGCGGCCAGATTATCCAAGCCTCCAGTTGCCTCCAACCAGCCGCTTAAGCGACTGGTTTTTAAAAGACCACAAACCTCAAAACTTTTATCTTTATTTGACTTAATCTGAACTTCTGAAACCGGGTAGTATTTCCATTCTGAGCTATTGGCCAGAGCCGTTAGTTCTTCTTGGGTAAAAGTGGTCTCCACAAAATGCTGGCCAGAATATTGGATAGTTTCAGCAAAATAACCAGAAAAACCCAGGGAAGTTACTTTGACCCTTGACTTTAATCGGCCATTGGCTAAATCAATTGAGTCATATTCTATGCCTAAGTCCCACGCTTTATCAGCTCCTAAGGCCCGAGACAGGCTCGGAACCATTCCCAAAAAACCCAAACCAAGTACAATACTTAATAGCACTACTACTAGGAGCAGACTAAAAAGCTTAGAGAGAAAATTCATTCCTAAGCTCTAGTTTAATAAAAATCAAAAGAAGATGCCAGTAGAAGTAAAGAAATTTTAAGATTTAATTGCCCTCTGCCTCATTTTGCCAATGATAATCACATCAGTCATCACGCCATCGATTCTGCAAAGGGGGAACATTTTCTCCAGCTCTACTCCCTTTCCCCGCAGCAAAGAACAAACACCAGCAATATCTTCTCCTAAAAGAGAAAAATAATGTCTTTCGGGATTAAAATTTTCCTTTTTACCTTCAATTAGATAAACATTCTCGGGAAACATTTTTAAAACAAAGCCCTCGCCTACCAAAACCTCCCCACCCAAAGGCAACTTTTCTTTGCTTTTTGAGGCAATTCTTTCTCCCATAAAACCCCCTAAAGTATTTCTTAAATTAATAAAACTTTAATAAAACGAAACCAGGAATTAGTAAGACCAGAGTAATAAAAGTTATTTTTCAATCTCAATCACAAATGGTTGCAGCTCTTTTTCACCACTTAACATTTCCCGGGCTGCCTCGCTATGACTTCTCGCTTCCTCTTCGGGCATGAGCTTTTCAGAAAAAATAATCTTTTTTTGCTGCAAAAGAGGCCGAATCCGTTCCACATTTTCCCGCGGCTCCCGAATAAAAATCTTGCCTCCTTTTTTAGTAATCCGAAGCATTTCGTCAAGAAATTCCGAGACTCTTAAAGGAAAGACCTCTTCGCTTACCTCCCCGTGAACGAAAAACAAAACAAAGTCTAAGTTTGCTTCATCAACAGAGCCAGACTCTAGGGGCAAAAAATAACCCTTTTCCACACCACCAACAATCCAAGTTAAATTAGGAGGAATCCGGGGAGGAATATTTCTCCTCTCAGGTTCAACGACGACAAATTTTTGCTCGGGACTTTCTTGCGCCCTTCTAACAAACCTTTCTCCCCAACCAGCCCCAATATCAGCATAAATTCTTTTATTAACCTCTCCCACAATCCGCTTATTTCTCAAAAAACTTTTCAAAAGTCAAGCTTTATTGACTAGACTTATAACTGAAAGCTTTATAAAATATAGGCAATGAGACAAGAATTACATCCAATCCAGCTGCAAATTTTAAAAAAGCTGCTCTTTGCCCAGGGCTTGCGCTATGGCGAGCTAAAACCGAGCAAAAAAATTGAAAACAATCAGTTCCAGTTTCATCTGGACCAACTAATAAAGCTGGGCCATCTTGAAAAAATAGGCAAGCAGTACTTTTTAAGCAAAAAAGGCAAAGAATATGCCGGCAGACTCGACACTGATAAAGTTAAGATTGTCAAACAAGCAAAAATTTCTGTCAGAAGCTGCTGCACTCGAGAAATAGATGGGGAAAAGCAATATTTGATTTACACTCGGCTAAAGCAACCTTTTTATGGTTGCCAAGGCTTTCCGGCTGGTAAGGTTGACTAATGGCGAAAAAATCGTTGAAGCCGCCAAGCGGGAGCTTAAAGAAGAAACCGGACTGGTAGGAGAGCCAAAACTGATGGCCGTTACCCATTATCCGGTAGTAGAAAAAGAAACCAATCAGATTTTGGAAGATAAATTGATGTTTTTCTTTTTAGTAGAAAATCCCCAGGGAAAGCTAATTGGCAACCAAGAAGGGAAATTTGAATGGGTAGCCGAAAAAGAATTAGAAACCTATATTGCCCAGCCTTTTGAAAGCAAAAAGCAGTTTAAAAAAGAGATTAAACTGATTAAAAATTATTCTGGCCAAATTGAGCTTTGGGAAGAAATCCATTACAATGCCCAGTTGTTTTAATCTCCTAACTACTTTATCTGGCCAAGATATTTGGTTCCCTCTTTAAAGCCGTTTTTATAATCTTTTAAAAGCTGCTCGGTCAAAGTCTCTGGCTTGATCTCAGTTTTGGGTAGGTCTTTTAAGTCAATCCAACTCTGCCAATGCCGACCTTCATACTCTTCGTCTTTAATACCATCAATTTCTTTGAATTTGTCAACCTCGCCTAAGATATAAAACTCAACACTGTGTTCATTTTCTTGGGGAAGAATAAAATCACGAATGTAAACAACTTTTTTGAAAGTAAAACGGGTTCCGGCACACTCTTCTTTTATCTCTCTTTCACAAGCTTCTTTTAAAGTCTCGCCAAATTCCAGCCGACCACCAATATAAAAGTAATAACCGCCATCTTGGGTATAGGAAAGCAAAATCTTTTCGTTTTTAATAATGATTAGCCGAACCCGAACTTGAATTTTTTTCTCTTTGTTCATCAGGCTTTCTCAAATTCTTTTAATACTTTTTCTATTATAGTCTTATAATTAGCAAAAAGCATATTATTGTGGTCAATCTGTCCAAAAAGCTCTTCTCGGCTTACCCACTTAAAAGCTTGAACTTCATTTTTGTTAATTTTAATTTCGCTCTCTTCTCCTAAAAATTCTACCAGGAAAAACCTTTGAATTTGTCCCCGCCAGCGATAACCAGCTTTTTTTACTGAATCCAGTGGCCAGTCATATTGATTAGTAGTAATACTTTTAGCAATAATTTTAAAATTTTCAGCCCCTAACTCCTCTTTTAATTCTCTCAAAACTGCTTTTTCTTCTGGTTCTTCTTCTTCAATTCCTCCTTGGGGAAATTTCCAAAAATTCTCGGGCCAGCCTTTAAGCTGAACCAACAAAAATAGATCTTTCTTAAAAACAATGCTGGCAACGTTTTTCCGATAAGGCAAACTCCTGATATCACTATTTTTCATCTAAATATGCTTCCTCCAAAACTTCTAGTAATTATTACTAATCCTGTAATAACTGCCGCTGGTTTCTCCAAGCTTTGTTACCAAACCACTGTCAACCAGCTTTTTAAGGTCATATCTTAAGGTTCTTGGAGGAACTTTCAAAAAACGTCTTCTAAGAAAATCAAAAGAGATTAGCTGGTGGTCCTTGATTATCCTGTAAATTTCTTCTCTTCTCGGCAGCAATAAGGGCATATCTTCCGGCAGATCAGCGATTTCCTTTTTTAATTTTTCCGTCTGCTCATAAAAAGCCTGCAACATAAAAATCAAATACTCTTGGGTTTCTTTAAGTCCAATATCAAGAAAATGATAATACTGGCTACGGTGAGCCTCAATATATTCTTCAAAGGGGACAGCAAGACCAAAAAAGTGGTAATCATTAACTTTTAAAATGGCGGTTATCAACAGTCTGCCCACCCTGCCGCTAGCATCAACAAAAGGATGGATTTTTTCAAAAATCAAATGTGAGATAAAGGCTTTAATTAAAGGAAATCTTTCTTTTGAAGAATTAATATATTCCAAAAGCTTGTCTAGCAGTAAAGGAATTTCGCTCGCTGGCGGAGCCAGATAAACGGCTATACCCGCCTGATTGTATATCGCCTCAGGAGTCTGGCGCATTTGTCCAGTCAAGGAGAGATCTTTCATCACCAAAGCATGAAGGTCTAAAAACAGCTTTTTGGTTATCTTGTCTTTGGGTTTAAGATTTCTTTTCAAAAAATGGGCTGCCTCAAGAAGATTAAAAACCTCCTTTTTTTTGTCAGTTTCACCAGGGCTTTGAATATCTTTTACTGTCAAAGGATTGCCCTCAATTTTGGCAGAAAAAAGCGAGCTTTGAAGCAAGCTTTTTCTTTGCAGGTTTTCTTGAAGCTGAGGGGCGATTTTAAGGGAAGAAAGAAAAATACGATTGGCATCAATCTTGGTAATTAGCTCCAAAATCTCAGGGCTAATTTTATAATCAGGAGGAATCTTCATGAAGATATTTTACCAAACTTGCCCAACTTTGCCAAACATTGCCGAATGTTGCCGAAGTTTGCCTAACTTTTTTTCTTATCGGAGAAACTCCAACTGGCTGCCAATAGTTAACATGACTGCGCCCTGATTAACCTCTGGCAATATCTCAATGCTTTGTCTAATCCTCTCTCTAATCTTCTTACCATCAGCCTTATAGTCTTTTGTCTTCTGGTCTTCTCGTAGGGCATGGTTAAAATGCATTGCCAACGAATTAAGAAAGTGGAGAGGATAATTACCATCTACAATTTGCCGATCAAAATTTCGCAGTTTTTCTCGCATCAAATTTAAAAAATTTTGATAACATTCATGGGCTATTTCTCCTGGAAAGTAAGGGCTCTCAATAATATCTTCTATCCCTAGAGCAAAAGCCCGCAAAACAATTCTTTGACTGGTGGGGCTAGTAAAATAATTCACTCCTAATTCTTTGCCTATTTCTTCATGTTCGAAAAAAGCAATTAGTAAACCATAGATATCGCGAAAGCGGTTATAGGTTTTAAAAACATTATCGTCTTGAAACTCCTGACAAAGTTCATTTCCGGCTGGGGTTTGTGGGGTCCTGACAATTTCTCTCACTTTCCTAATCTTTCCTCCTTGCTCTAGCCAAAAAGGCTCAAAAAGACTAAGAGTCTCGTTTCCTAGAATTGTCATACTGGCAATATTTTAACAAACCTGGGCAAGTTTTTCCTCATCTCAAAAAAACTTATAGCGTTGACTAAGGTGTAAACCTACAAACATTGCCGAAGTTTGTCAAAAATATTTAATTTTGAGCGTTTCGGGAAGAAATAAATCTCAAAATAAAATCCGGATATGAAGAACCGAGAGTACAACGATTCTGTTTAATCAAAGCTTTAAGATCAGCCAAAGAATTCACCGGACCCTGGCAATTGTTAAAGGCAATGCGTAGCATCCCGGCCTGATGAGCATCGCTATTGTAAACGCAGGGGAGGTTAAGTCTCTGGGAAAGCTCCTGCCAGGCCTTACCTTCAGCATTGTTGGCCGGTGGGCACTCCATGGCATCAAAACCCAAACTGGCAATCTCCTGCTCCGAGAGAATTTCTGGACCACTGTAAGGATGGGCTAAAATCGCCAGGCCGCCTTGACGATGAATTCTCTCAACTTGTTCCTTTCTCGGCCATTCACCGCCAATAGCCTTGTTTATCCCAATCGCCAAAATATGAACCTGGGAAGTCACTTCCTGACCGGGAAAACAAAGAAGTCTGGTTTCCCGACGGCACTTTTCCAAGACTTCATCACAAATCCGAAAATCACACTTGCCTCCCGGCTGCAGACAAGGGCCGACTTCTCCATAAGAGTGATCGGTAATAGCGATAAATTTAAAATTTAATTTCAACGTCTCCTCAACCAGAGCCTCGTAATCGCTGACCCCATCGGAACAAGTAGTATGGGTGTGAAGATTGCCTAAAGTTCCCTGCTTTGGTGAGGGCAAATATCGGACAAAGATAAAGTTTAGACCGATAATCAAAGAAAAAGGTATTAGCGGCCAGAATAACCTTTTGGCCTCCTTTTCTTTATGAAGATACCAAACAAGCTCTCCTAAAACCCCCAGCCGGTAGAGAATAACTACCGCCTGAAGATAAAAACCGATGCCTCGAGTAACAGCTAAAGGCAAAAGCAGAAAATCCAAGCCCAGCCCGATTAAAACATAAAAAAATCCTTCAACATAACGCTTAACATAAAGGTTTCCCAGGCCCGGATAGATTAGGGTTAAAATTGCTGGCAGAAGATACTTTTTCACTAATTTGATTATGAACCACTTGAAATAAGCTTTTCAAGAAGACTATCAGTATCTTTACAAAACCAGTTCATGGAGAATAACCAATTAAAGGAATAAATCTGCCTGAAGATTTAAGGATAAATAATTAGAAGTAAGATACAAATTCAAAAAATATACTTGGAGTATCTTTATCTGGTCTAATTTAAAAACTCAAACTTAAAGCAGATTCATTCCTTCAATCTGCTGGGAATGAGTGCATTATAACAAAAATAAACTAAAAGTCAAGAAACTATAGGATATTAGCCAAAGCCTTTTAATTTCTTTCGGTCCCTCTTTGATCAAGTCCTCGGTCTTCTTTCTCCTCTCAAACTTTTAATTGTTATCTCAAACTCTTCATCATAATCAAACTCAGGTGGAGTTGGCGATTCCACTACCGTCAGAGACTCGCCATTGGTACAGCGATTAAAAATATAACTGGAATATTCCCCTTTTTTATTGTTTGCAAACTCAAATACCACATCCTTTGTTAAGATATATGGACTGTCAATAAAAGTTTTTGACGATAGCTTTTTAGGATTAAAATTTTTACTGTCTATTTCAATTTTTCCATTAACGCTGTTGTATAAAATTCTCATATTTTTCGCTCTTTCCAATTTATACAAATTACCTTTATAAGCCGAGGCCACATATTTACTATTCATGGATGCATCAAGCATTTCCTCTACAAACTTTGGACTCAGCGGCTGATGTCCACAAACGAAAAGAAATCTTTCGTCAAGAAGGTCCTGCAAATAATAAGGTATCATTCTGAACGAACCACATTCAGAGACGGGTAAAACGAGGGCGGCTATTTTTTTTCTTTTCCTAATCTCCCTTACTGCTTTATCAGTATGGTATCCTGTGGAGATAATAAATTCCTTAATTCCACCAGCTATTAATGAGTCTATAAGATATTCCAAGAGGGTTTTACCGTTATACTCAATCAGCACTTTACTACCGTTTGGATTAGTCTCGGGTGAGAGCCTGGTGCCTCTGCCTCCAGCCGCAATTAAGACCTGTTTTACTTTATCCATTAAGTTAATCTTAACACAAGCTCTATTAACTGTCTTACAGGTCTGTCTCGTTTCCACAACGCTTTGCTGCTTAAAAAGCTATAAACCTCATCAAACAAAAAAGACATATGAAAGAAAATGAATTAAGGCCTCGCTCCGATTACGGTAGAAAATTAAGAACTTGTCAACTTACTCAATCTTTAATAGTTTGGGCCGCATTCGGCAGTTACCCACCAGAAAATACATTAGAAAGAATGATGGAAACTACAGGTCTTGGCAAAACCAAAGGGTTAGCCAAAGAAATTATCAACCAAGACCATAAAGTGCAGCCCAACTCTTAAACCCGCTGCTCTCATTAGATTACTTCCAGTGCCGCTAATTTTTCTAAAATTGTTTTAGACAACTCTGTATTTTGATCAATTTCCAGTCTCGCGACTTTCCAAGTAATCGTTTCATCATTAATAACCAAAAATAACCAAAATTACTTCATCTCGGAGATTAAGAGGAAGGTTATTATAGACCTTATAAAATCTTTCTTGGAGAGACATGTTTATTTGCGCAATTTAATATTAGACGCCAATTGTAGAAAAAGCAAGAGAAAAAAACAAGCTGTTAACTGTTAAGCTGTGAACCTAAAATTTACACTCAATGCCTCTGCCATTCTTCTTTAATTCCTTGCCTTTTCTTATCTGCCATAACTAGCTCATCATAAATCCCATCAATCAATTTATATTTTTTAGCCTCTTTTATATCTGCCCAGGCAAACTTGTCCGTCTCCTCCGGCTGAAGCTTTATCTCACCAGCCACCCAATCAGCCAGACAAGAAACTACCAAAGAAGGCGCTCCATCTTCATGAACCCGAGCTAAGGAAGTAACATATTCAATATTGCTAATTTCAAGACCAACCTCTTCCTTAACCTCTCTTTTAAGAGTTTTTTCCAAGACGTTATACCAGTAAAACTCAGTATCTTTGGGTAAATCCTGATAATCGCTGGTTTCCAGCCGACCACCAGGAACTGTCCAATACCCGGGAAATCTTTTTTTATCAGGAGACCTTCTAATAATCAAATATTTATCACCCTTAACAACAATCGCGGTAATCACCACTTCATGAAGATATTGGTTTCCTGCCATATCCTAATTGTAATCTAAACTATTAATCCTTTGTGAAATTATGAAAATCTCACTCTCTTTTAATCAAGAATTCTACTAATTCAGGAAATTTTTCTGTCTTCATATCGTTAAAAGTAAAATGGCCTTTGTTCTCAAATTGCCTGGTCTTAATTGATTTATCTGAAGCCAATATTTGCTCAACGCTGGTTAATATAGATTGGTCATCGTCCTTGGAATAAAAAACACATAACCCATCGGTTTGCTTACTCAATCCTTTCTTTATCTCAAAATCAAAAAAGTCTGATTTAACCTCATTATGGTTAGGATCAATAAAGGGAGCGACTAGGGCGACCTTACCAACTTTGATAGTATTCTCAGTCAACCATCGGACAAGAAATCCGGCTCCGCAGCTATGCCCAATCAAAAGTGTCTCTTTGCCAATTTTAAATTGTTCAAAAACCTCAAGCCATTTATGGTAATCCGGCGCGTATGGCTCTGGCAATTCCGGCGTTTGGGCCAGTATTCCTTTTAAAATCAGCTGCCTTTGAACCCAGGGCAACCAGTGTTTGTTTGATTGAGATTGGCTGCCAGGATTAAAATATTCCTTCCTCGAAGGCATCCCATGTAAAATAATGGCATTTTTCATTTCTACCCAATGACCTCCTGCAAATCTTTATTCATATCTATATTTTAAAACAACTTTCTCCACCAAACAGAAACAATTAGCCAAGTTTCTTATGCTAAAGCCGTTTTAGGAGTTTCCACTGTTACCCAAACATCATCCTTAGGGCAAACATAAATTATTCTCTCGTATTCTTTCTTCCTCCGAAAATCATGACTAGTATCTTTCCCTCTTACCTCCATCTCTAAATTACATTTTGGACAATTCATGGCCTAATTATACAACTAAAACAATTTCCTCCACCAAACAGAAACAATTAGCCATATACCGTCTTCTCTCTGCCTGGCTATTACACCAATTTCATCATATTTTCTGGTCTTAATGTAGCTTTTACAGCCGGGAACTTTTGACCATTCTTCACGAGTTGGTTTGTAAAACGCTTCTTTCACTGCCTCTAGCGGCAAATTATACTCCCTCGTCTTTTTAAGGGCATTGTTGGTAATAATAGTGTTTTTGTCAAAAGAGGGCATTTTTTAGCCAGGTTAATCTAATGACATTCTCTCCTTGCAATAATTCCTTGTTTATAGCTTCCCGACATTTTATCAAAAGATTCTATTATCATATAGAATAAGTCGTCTCCAACTAATTGTCTTATGATTGTCTCGATAAAAAATAATGTATAGCTAGTAATGTTTTGGAGAGAGAAAAAATAATTATTAACATCTGACTCATCTCTATCTCCCAAGAAGAAAATATCAGCGTCTTCGTAATTCGAGCGAAGTCTGAGCCTGTATAAAAAGTTAAAAATTGAGGTTGGCGCAATTGATTGACTGACTGCTAATTTTTCTTTTCTTCCATAATTTTTTTTAGGAATATCTTCCTTTTTAGTTCTAAATCTGCCTTCTTCTTTCCACCTGCCTTCCCGATAGGATTCCTGTTTAGTTCTTGTGGTTCTTAATATTTTAGCCATAAACACAGCTTCATTTACCCTTGAAGGATTACAAAGAGAAGATAAAGTAAGAATTTCTCCCCGATCAACAGTAAAATTAAAGTTTTCAGCTTTATAATATGAGCAACCGTCACACAATATGTCCCAGGGGTAAATAAAGGGGAATTTCTGTTTTTTTATATACGAAGATACTTTTTCCAAAAAAACTTCGTGTCTTAAAATTACTCCTTCGTTGGCAGCAATAAGAAGAGACTGAAAACAAAGAAAGATAGAGTAGTACCCGAGAACGGGAGACCAATGGTTTGCAAATTTTAGAAAAGAGTTTCCTGTTTTATATTCTGTCGGGGCATTTAGAATCCTTTCTGAATTCCAGGAATTAAATAAAAACTTTCTAACCTCTTCAATGTTGGAACAGGAAATATTATCCTTTTGAGAAATTTTAACAACACTTTTAATGTCGGAATAACTTGGATATTTTTGTTTAATGTAATAAGACAAACCCCAAAGATAATTGGTATATACTTCAAACTTTATCTTTGCCTCTTCGTACATTTATAAATAACAATCCAAACAATTTTATCCTACTACTTTCTGCTTGGAAAAGAAATCTATGTTTTGTTATTTGTTGTTGAAGCTACCTAAGATCTAAACTTAAACTCCACCCTTTAATTCTCTACTAAGAAAATCAACCCAATCTTGATACCAATACCAACCACTTCCTACCATTACACCATATCCTTTCGAAGGATTCTTCCCATCGTATTTTTTCCATAACTCTGAATGCTTATTTGTTGTAAGAGTAATTCCACGCTTTTTTAACTTCGCTAAAACCTCTCTTACTAAAAATGGCTTGCTTTTTTTCTCCTTCAATACCCAATATTCTTTTGAAATATTTTTGGCAAGTGGCGATTTTGGATCAATGAACTCGATAACTCTATCTGCCTGTCCTTTCCTTTTAGCTTCTACTTTGGTGAATAAAAGTCTATAGGCATAACGTTCGCTCTTTATCTCCGAAACACTTAGTTTACTGTCAAAATCAGAAATATAAGAGATAATCTGTTTGGGTATTAATCCTTCTTTGTCCTTAATAATTTTTGCTTGGGAAAAATCTAGTTCTGCAAATTGCAGACCAAGAGCTAGATAGTTGTCTAGTCCATGTCTCTCGCCATGCAATTTCTTTAGGTAAAAATTGTAGTTCAATGCGCAAGCCTGATACCTTGCCGACATATATGAATCCAAACCTGTAGCTTTTTTATGTTCCACTTGATTGCGTAGGCCTATCAAAAACTTTAGATTGTTTTTTGTATTTTGGTCTAAAGGTGACTCTTCCCTTGAAATACATTCTGCTAACTCCCAATATCTGATGCTTCCGTCGGCGTTTTTGTCGAATCTTTTCCTCCTTCCCACCATTCTGTAATATCTATAGTCAATACTTTTGCTCCGATAGAACGCATGGAGTAGATAAGTCCAGGCAATCATTGAGAGGACTATAAAAGATTCGGATTTAAATGTTGTCAGTGGATTGTTATATATTTGAACAGCAGACAACATTGCCTCGCGAGATTTCTCTATCAAATCCACTTTTCCTGAGCGAGTAGTTCTTGGCATTTTGTAGTATATATAACTGCCCAAATTCTACTACTTTATGCCTGGAAAAGAAAATCTATGTAGGTTTTAAAATAAAAATGTAAAGAAGTGTAAATGACAATTATTATCTTTCAATATATTTCTTTATGATTCTTTTGTTTATCATCTCTCGTTCGTTTTCGTTAAAGAGGGTCTCATAATCCCATATTTTTCCACCCACGGAAAATGCTTTTAGATAATAATCGCAGTAAATCTTAGGATTAATAAATGTAACGCCGTTCCTATTCTCAAAACCGTGGCTCATCCCATAATCATAACCAATTTCATGTCCAACAGAACCAAGCCATTGGTGGGCTAATACATTTCTCCAGTCATGAATTATTGAAGCAATGTTTGAAAACTTAGTATCTTCAGAATCTCCATCAACAAATACTGTAAGGTAGCGCTTATAGCCTTCAAGTCCGGTCTTATTCCAAAATGCTTCGGCTATAATCAGGGCTGCAGCATGAATTCCCAAGAACAATAAAGAGGTCTGATAGTGTCCAGGGGTTGGAGCAAGAGCAATTTCGTTATTGAAAAAATTGGCTATCGAGTTAAGCAAAGTTTCAATTGTTCCAGAGGGTGGCCCATTTCTAAATCGAGCCAATCTATTTTCTTTAGACTCAAAATGAGCCCTATTATGGACCATAATTTTTAAACTTCTTTTGTAACCAAGACTTCTTCTCCTAACATGTCAATGGCTTTGACTGCCACTTTGGTTGGTTTTTCGCTGAGTTTAAGTTCATATTCTCCCTTAACTAAGTCGCTCTGTTTCTCTGGGACATCGGAAAAACCAATTTTGAATACTTCACCGTCGTAATTCGTATCGATCAGCATCACATCGATCATCGACCTAAAATCTGGGATTTTCTTTTGCAGAAGTCCTGGTTCAAACTCCAAGCGCTTGATAATCGTTGGGGAGATAAATGATGTGATTTTAATCTTTACTCTGTCTTTGCTTATTCGCTTAATTTCTACCTCTGCTTTTGATGGCTCGTAGCTCACAAAGTTCTTGTCTTTGAGATCAAAGATAATAAACTGACGCATGCGCTTCTTATTTCTTGTGTCTTTGTATGGCTGTTTTTTATTCCATTCCTCAACCCAAGCATCCACCTTTGTCTCCCTGCTCAGTGAGATAACCACAACATCTCTATCCTCGTCTGGGCGTTTATTAAGTTCATCGACGATTAGCTGTAGGTCAAGTAGTGTTAATGGGTGATTGAAATCTATAACTTTGACCAGCTCACCACTATCCCGCAAACCGTCAAAGAAAGTGTCCGTCTTAACCTTAGTAATTCCATATTGCCGAATAGCCAATTCCTTTGCCTCAGTTTTTAAGATTCTCAGATCATAGTTATTAACTTTGTAAATTGCGAAGGTGGGATATTTAGTTTCTTTTTGATCTTTGATAATTCTTTGCAGTCTTTTACTAGTAACTTGAATCGCCCCTTTGTTAACATCAACGCCTATCCATCGCCTTCCAAGTTTTTGAGCAACGGCACAAGTTGTACCCGAACCAAGAAAACAATCTAAAATTAAATCATTTTCATCCGACGACGCCTTGATAATTCTTTCTAATAAAGACTCTGGTTTCTGCGTGGTATATCCTGTCCTTTCTTGAGCCATTGAATTGATGTAAGGAAGATCGCCCCACCAGTCTTTCATTCTTGTGCCTTCCTTCAAATAGAGTTTATATTTCTTACCTCGGAGATATTGCCATCTGTATTTTCCTTTTTCATCCTTCTCGGTAAAATGTGCTGCTTCATCAGCATATTCCTCATATGGTTGATTCCAGGTGTATTGGTCGCTTTTGGAATACCATAAAATAACATCGTGCGAGTTTTGAAAAATCTTTGATTGCGCAGCCCACCTTCTATAAGCCCAGATGATTTCGTTTCTAAAATTATCCTCTCCAAACACTTCGTCCATTACTGCGCTAATGTAATGTACCATTCTGTAATCCAAGTGGATATAAATGCTGCCTGTTTCTGCCAGCAATTCCTTCAATAAAATTAACCGCTCATACATGAACTGGAAGTATTCGTCTCTTTTCCAAATATCTTCATACATCGTTTGTTGAATGATCGATTCGCTGTCTTCTTCGATCCTGCCCAGATCTTTCAGTCCCCGCAGCTCAACTTTCCTCATGTAATCTTTGTTGCTGGCAAATGGAGGATCGATATAAATAAGGTCAACCTTACCTCTAAATCCTTGTTCGAGGAGCGTGGCTAAGACTTCTTTGTTATCACCATGAAACAGGAGGTTGTGCCAATTTTTCTCAAGCTCGCTGTATTTAGGAGTTTCTGGGAATTTATCTTTCTTTTGAGGGTCAAAGACCTCAACCAGCTGTGTCGGGAAGCCTGTAACGTACTCTAACGGATGTTTATTAACCCAATGAAGTAGAGGCCTACCTTTAAGCGTTTCGATCTTTATTTTGCTTATCTTAGCCTTAATCTTTATCTCGTCAGAGAGAAACTTGTTTATTTTTTTATTTACTTTATCGTTTGTCATGTTTATTTTTGTTTAAGTAATTTTTTCATTTTTTCAGAAAACTGTTTCGCTTTGTCTCCTCGATTTTTAATTTCTTCTAGTAGGTAGGTAAGAATTGTTTTTATTGTATCGGCTAGTTCTAGACATTCCTCATCGGTTTTATTATGAATACCGTCACTTAGTGCGGAGTGGAGTGATTTTAGGGGATTAAGTCCGTTAGGTTGTAGTGACAATGGTAATAAATCTTGCACCAACTCAATTTTTTCTTCTGTTACTCTGGTTTTCTTTACTTTTTCCAGCGCTTGCTCATATTGTTTTTTATCTTTCTCGTCTATTAAATCAGAAATTGAATTTAGCAATTCATCGATGATATTTTCGGCGATACGCCTGAAATAGGCATATGAACCAATTCCATAACTTTGAGACTCACATACTAAACCTTTTTTATAAAGCTCTTTGTCGTCACCCAATGCTCTCTCAAGGTTTTTATCAATATCAATTTCCCAAGGTGGAAATTGACCTATTTTACGAATCCATCCAGTAAATGTAGAAGAATCTTTATCGGGGACTTTATCAATTCCAAACTCAACATAGAAAATGTATCTGAAGTTTCCACAGCTTGCACACAAGTATCTCATTTCAAGTATCTTGCCCAAAGGGGATTCTCTAAGAGGTGAGTCGGATGAAAAATGCTCAAAGTCATTTTCCATGTTAAATGTTTGTAATCCCCGGCAGTTTTTGCAGAATAGATTAAGTGCAGGTTTGGGGAGATTATAAATAGCACCCCTCATTCCAAATTGACTATGACTTAGTTTATCGAATGTAACAGGGTATTTTCTAAGCAGTGAATATGTTTCAAGAAATTGTTTTGTAATCATGTTTATTTTTGGTTTTGGTAAATCCAGTCAAAAACTGGCGCAACTTTACCAAATGCCGATTCGCCTTCCTCTAAGAGCAGGAGTTCATACTTAATTTTATCAGGATTTATTGCTTCTAGCTCTTGCATCTCTTTTTCAGCTTCCTTAATCCTATATCGTGGTGCTTTTACCTCCACAATCAAAGACTTACCGTCTTTTTTGCGAATCAAAAAGTCGGGTGTATAACTATGCCATTCTCCTTTGTCGTCTTTGTATTCAAAGATAAAGTCAGTTTTGGCAGGATCGTTAATTGCGCCCGTGTAATAAATGTCCTCAACATTATCTGGGTCTTCACCGAGTTTAGTGAGCATTTGCTCAAAAAACTCTCGTTCATCCTCTGAGTCAAAGTTGTAAGGATCATAATGAAAGCCAAAGAGCGGTAACTGCCCAGCCTTTGCCTTGTAATCCTTCAGTTCTAACACATACTTTTCCAGGGAAGTTTTATTGACCCTGATGTGGGTCACATAGGAGGTTTTGCCGTCAACAGTTTCTTCTTCAAACCCTTTTTGCTTGATCAGGGCAAGTGCTTCTTCAACGGTTTCATTAACTACTTTGTAGTGTACCATTTGATTTTCTATTTGGGTGCGGACAAGCTCTAACTCAAATACTCCGATCTCTCCGTCTGGATATAAACCCTCAAGCAGTTTATAGGTTTTTAGCGAGTCCAGGCGATACCCATGAGCCAAAACTACGGCAGCTTGGAACAAATCAATCTTTCTATCTGTCACCGCTCCCTTCTTAGTTCCTACTTCAACCAAAACCCCTCTTCTTTGGGCTTTTGACATGGAATAAATGGTTTTTTCAAAGGATTTGATTGTTTGTTTGTCTGGTTTATCAACCTTTAGATTTTCTGCAACTTTCAAATCTTCCGGTACAATCTTTTGAATGAGTTTTTTAATAAGCAATGGCTCTAATTCGACCTTTTTGAGAGTTACTTTTATTGACACCACATCAGCTGCAACTCTATTCAGGTCATCTAAACCCTCGCCAAAGGTTTCTTGCAACTGTCGATCAAGAATGGAAACATTGTCTTTTGAGAGATAAATCTTGGCTTTTTTGGTATTGCCGTTAACTTGTCTCAAACATCGGCTGGCAGCTTGTAAAACAAAATTGTTGCTTGAGGTGAGTTTTCTTGCCAGAGCTGTGGCAAACAAAGATAAGCAGTTCCATCCTTCTGTGCCTTTATTGACAAGCAGGAAGACTCGGTAAGGCAACTTGGGATCGTTAATGCGGTTATCAAAGAGGTCTTTGATCTCATCGGTTGACTTGTTATGCACTGGTAGGACAACTGATGGGTCAATTTTTAATGAGATGAGAGTTTGCTCAACAATGGGCTTAGCTTTCTCTAAATCAGCGACCTGGGGGAAGTAGATTGCCAACTTTGCGTATTCGCCGCCGCCTACTCGGACATCTTTGTATTCCTGGAAGAAGTCTTTGACAATATCGATTACAAAGTCTTCTTCAGAGACTTCTGGGTAAGCCATGATGTTACCCCTAACTTCCTTGAGGATGCCGTCTTCAATGCCCTGAGACAGTCCATACCAGTAGATGACATCTCGCAGGAGCTGCCTTTGATAATAAGGTGTGCCTGTGGTGTTAACTACCGCTAAAAGATTGGTTTTCTCGGCAATGTAGTTGATTGTCTGTCTGACCCGCTTCAGATCACTTGCCAGCTCCTGTCCGTAGGTGTGATGAGCTTCATCTGAGAAAACTGCCAAGTGAAGAAGCGAGGTAATGGTTTGTAACCTCAGATTGGCAACTAGCTCTTTCGCTTCTTCAACCCCCAGAGTTAACTGTCCAGATAAAAAGGATTTTGGAATGCTGTTTTTCTGAAGCCTTATCTTCTCGGTGTTAGTGACAATGACATTAAAGGCACTGCCTCTTATGACTGGGATGTCCTTCTCACCGTCTCTGGTATAGGTGAACTTTACATTCGTGATGAAGGACTTGTAAAAACGAGGGGGCAGTATTTTGTCGTATGGAGTATCGGAGATTTCTTTCAAAGCGCCTAAGATTGTCTTGCCTGGCGCAAATACAAGGGCGTTTCTGATAAAAATTCCGTCTTCCTCCTGATATTCCAAAGCCACCGCAAACTCTGTGGCGATAATGGAAGCTATAAGGATTGTTTTGCCCGCTCCCATTGCCAAAGCTAAGATGTAACTGGGGTATGAAAGGGTAAGAGTTTCTCTGAGGGCTTCAAGTCTGTATCTTTTTACAAATTCGTCATTGGTTTTTACTCTTTCAATGATTGAGTCCAATCCTCCTCCAGCAATCAGCAAATCTGTTAAATCTTCTTCTGAGAGTGAAATACCAAGCGCTTTTAATAGCTCCTTGCCTTGAAAATACTCTTTGTAAAGTTCAAAAATATTAGGTGTATTTTTAACCAATCTCAAATACCAGTAGGTCTCTAGCGCTTCAAGCTGTGCTTTCCGTAGAAAGTTGTTTTTATTGAAATTGAGAATAGTAGTGATAGCGGGATATGAAGAGGGATATCCTTGCTGTCTCCAATTCGTAACATCAGATTTTAATTGTTGATATAGGTTCATATTTCCTTTTATTTATACCACTTTTGAAACAAATTATGAAGACAAGGAAGTTGTAAGTAAAAATTTTAGGACCTTGTAATTAATCTGAAGTGGAACCTTGGGGATTGTTTTCACTGCCTTTTTCTAAAACTTTGGCCAACTCCTCTAAGCTGGCTAATTGCTGGCGACACCAGGCCTGTGTCTGTTGAAAAGCATCAGCGTAAGCCTTCATTATATTTAAATAATTTGCCCCCGGTTGCCTCCGAAAAACATAAGATCCATTTTCAAAGCTTGCACCAAAAACTTCGCTTGCCTGTCTACCTTGGGCCCAAGGAACCCGAATAGCTTCATTGTCTACTGCCGCCAAACAAATAACCATTCCGGCTAGTAAAAATCGACTAACGTCTTCCGCGTTTCCCCGATCTACTTCAAATTTGAATTGTGGTTGATATGCCACAACCTTGCCGGTTTCATCTTTAACTTCCTGCATCTTCATATACTTACTTGAGTTCAGTAGCTGGTCAACGACATCTCGCATATCAATTAATCCAGAACCCCGGGCAGCAGCTGCTAAATTTTGGTTTGATTCCGCCAACCCCGGGCTCAGAGCTACTTCTTCAATATTTAGCACAGTCCTTGCTCGAGGAACTTCGCTTGACCGATCTTGTTCATTACTCATGTGGGCGTATTATAAGCTAGAAAATGGGATTATTCAAATTTTTACTACTAAACTCTTGAAGTTAAAAATGTTGCAGGGTTATTGAGAAATAATGAAGGGTTTGATTGATTTGTCGACTTGGGGACTTCTGACCAGTTCTTCAACCGACATGTTTGCCTGGCCCTGATAACCAAACTTTCCCCACGTTTTAATTGCCGGTTCGGTTAAGGAGATAAATCCAACTGTCTCAACTCCGTTTCTCTGTAATACCAACAAAGAGGCGGCTATCATTAAGCTGCCTAAACCATATTTTTGATAAATTGGCTCGTTCCATTGATCTTCGGTGGTAATTAACCCCTCTTCTCTCATCTCATCCATCTTGCTAAACCCACCATTTTGCATTGCGTAGCTTATAAAGCTAATGTCAATAACGTGCAACCCTTCTCCGGTGCTCCAAAAACGGTCGGCCGCTTTTTGTGCCTGATTGTAGCGGGCCAAGTGCTGGTGGCGCTGTTTATTGCCAGAAGCAACATTGTCTTTTATCTCATAATCTCTAATTCCAACCGGAATATATTCTTCTCCCCTCCTGACAAAAATATCAATATTTAGAAATTTAACACCTTCCTCCGGCACCTGTGCGTCCTGACCAATCCTGGCGGTAATAAAAAAGGGCTCTCCTAATCTTGATTTTCTCCCCTCCAGGGAAATTAATGAACCATCGGCCCGGGCAATCAATTCCTTAAATCGGGTCAATTCTTTCTCGCGTATTTCTTCGACGTCGCTCTCTTGAGTCATACAAAAAAATTATACATAAAAAATATTTTGTTTGCCTTACCGAAAGAGTTAAAAATGTTGTCCGATAGATTATAATTGCTTAATGCAGATTGTTTTTGTGACTGGTAATGAATATAAATTTGAGGTGGCGAAAAAGGCACTTGAAGGCTTGGATGTTGAGCTAATTCAACAGGACTTGGAAACTCCGGAAATCCAAAGCATGGAAGTTGAAGAAGTGGCTTCTTTTTCTGCTAAATGGGCCAGCAATCATCTGCAAAAACCAGTGGTACTTACTGATGCTGGTTATTACATTGAGGGTTTAGGCGGCTTTCCCGAGCCTTTTATTAAATTTACCAATAAATGGCTGACAGCCCAGGATTATTTGAACTTAATGAGGGGCAAGAAAAATAGAACTGTAATTACCAAAGACTGCCTGGCTTACTCTGAGCCGGGAAAAGAGCCTTATACGATTACTGCTGAAGTTAAAGCCACTATTGCTGAAAAAGCTGGTGCTAAGGGAACCACGCCAATTAATGAAATCTATATTCCGGCTGGATTTGACCGGGTAGAATCAGAAATTCCCAGAGAGGAGATGGTAAAGTACTGGAACAGAAAACTTCAGCTATGGCCCCGTTTTACCCAATATCTTAAGTCTTCCAAACAGCTGACCGAAAGCTAGTCCCCATCAAAGGGAAATTATGTTAGGATAAAGTATGGCCTGCCCAAGAAAAGAGCCTCTAGGCTTTACTCTGGTTGAGCTGCTAATAACTATTACTGTTTTGGTTTTTTTGCTTCTTTTTTCCTCTCTGACGGTCAGTAGCCAGCTTAAAAAAGTTCGCGATGGCAAAAGAAAAGCTCATTTAAACCGAATTAAAATTGCTCTTTATGACTATTTTTTTGATAAAGATTGTTTCCCCGAAAGTCTGCCGGATTGTCAGCAACCCCTAAAGTCAGGCGAAACCGTTTATCTAGAACAGTTCCCCTGTGACCCGAGCGGCAACAGCTATGTTTATCAAACTGACGATAAAACCTGTCGTCAGTGGTTTAAAGTTCTCACTAACTTGGAAAATCTTCAAGACACTGATATTGATCGGATCGGCTGCCGAAGCGGTTGCGGGCCTGAATGCCAATATAATTTTGGCACGGCCAGCACCAATATCCAATTAAATCAAGGCTGTCCCCAAGAAGAGGTGGCTCTTTTTGCCTGCACTCCTAACGGCCAGTGTGCTGAATTTGAAAACCCGGAGCTTAGCCGCTGCCCGCGGGTTTTTGAAAATGACCCTTCTTGCCAAAATGCTTGCCAAGAAAAAGAAAACCGCTGTCATGATAATCGGGGTAAGAAAACTCCCGACCAATAGTCGTCTTTTTGCTTTTACTCATTCTTACTTTTCTGTTACGGTTTTTTTCTTGGAACTTAATTTTTCCCCCTTAATTTTAAATTCATGAAAAAGTCTTTTTGGCGTCTTAGCTTAAGAATTATTTTAATTGTCAGTCTTTTGTTTTTCTCGGCCCAGGGAGCTTTAGCCGCTGTCGCTGACTGGCAAAAAGGACTTACTATTTCTCCTACTTCACCGACTGATTTTGCCAGTGATTCTTTTAAGCAATCTTTAAGTAATTTAGCGGCTACTGGCGCTAACTTCGTCACCTTAATTATTCCTTATTATCAATCTTCAGTTAATGCCATTGATTTGGCTCCTGGTTGGAATACACCGACTGATGAAGCTTTAATTGAAGCAATCAATTCTGCTCATTCTTTGGGGCTTAATGTAATGTTGAAAATGCATCCGGAAGTGGTTTCCGGCGAATGGCGGGGAGCCATTAATCCTGAAGACCGGGAGGGCTGGTTTAGCAACTACAGTAGTATTGTTCTGCATTATGCGACTTTGGCCCAGCAATATGGAGTAGAAGAGCTTTGCTTGGGCGCAGAAATGTTTAATATGACCAGCTCAGCTTCTAATGCGAGCAATACCAGTTTTTGGAACAGTTTAATTGGCCAGGTCAAGGGTGTTTATTCTGGGCTTCTAACTTATAGTGCCCAGCATTCTTATCCGCGGGAAGCAGAAACAATTGAATTCTGGAATCTACTTGATTATGCCGGTTTAGCGGCTTACTACCCTTTGGCGGCTGACTCCGCCGACCCCTCAGTGGAAGAGCTTAAAAGCGCCTGGGCAACTATCGATAGCCAAGTTCTTGGTCCCCTTTACCAACAAATAGGCAAACCAATTATGTTTACCGAAATCGGCTACCGGAGTATGGATGACACTCATGTTGATCCTTGGGATTGGGGACGCTCGGGCGCGGCTAATGAGGAAGAACAAGCCCAAAACTACGAAGCCCTTTTCTCTTATTGGAATGACGTCCCCTATATGGCCGGAGTTCATCTTTGGGATTGGAGTAGTGATCCTAATGCCGGCGGCCCAGGTGATACTAATTACACTCCCCAAAACAAACAAGCCGAGCAAGTAATGACACAATGGTTTGGGGGCAGTGGAGAAGTACCAACGCCAACTCCTACACCTACGGAAACACCAGAACCGAGTCCAAGCCCGAGCCCGGTTGAAGAGCATACGGTTACTCTTTTGGTCTCACCAGAAACTCCTCTTGCCACCGAACCTTTGGAAATGACGGCCCAAGTCCAGGTTGCCGAAGCCCTGGAAAATGTCCTGGTAGATGTAGAAATTTATGATGCTGATAATAACAAAATTCTCCAGCAATATTTTGAAGAGCAGAATCTTACTCCTGAGCAAGTTTTCACTTACTTGGTTGATTGGGCAGCACCGGAAACTGGGGAATACCAGGTTAAGGTAGGAATTTTTAGCGCGGACTGGCAAACTCTTTATTATTGGAATGACCAGGCTTTGGTTTTCCAAGCCATCGAGGAAGGGGAACCAACACCAACGCCCACGGCCGAGCCAACTGCCTCGCCCGAACCAACCCCTCCAGTCGAGCCTGAACCAACTACTAGTCCTGCTCCCAGTCCCAGTCCAGAACCAACAACCATGCCGGAGCCTCAACCTTCTTGCCAACAAATGCATTTAAGCTGGCCAAAAAAATTACTTGATCTATCTGGAATTCAAACTCTTAAAGCCTGGATCGGTAATCACGCTCGCACCGAGTATACTCTTTACTGGAAAACCGAAGGTGGGGAAGAGCAAGTTCTGTTTGACAGTAGCCAAGGAAAATATCAAGCCGGAGTAATTGATTTTGGCAACTGGAACTGGCAAGAAAAAGAGCAGTTTATCATTGACTTAATTGCCAAAGATTTGCAAGGAAATATTCTTGGCTGCGCCCAACTTATTATCTCAATTCTTCCTTAGCCTCAATTAAGAGCCACAATAAAATAATTAAGAGTTGCCGCCAGGCTCACCCATAAAATGTAAGGAACCAAAAGCAAAGCTGCCAGAGTGGAAACCCGAGAAAAAGCAATAATGGTTGCTAAAATGGCCAGCCAAAGAAAAATTATTTCTGCAAAACCGGCCAGGGGATTTTGTAAGCCAAAAAACAAATAAGTCCAAAAAACATTTAAGCCCAACTGAAGCAAAAATATGGCCAAGGCAATCCTTACTTCTCTTTTGCCAAAACCCTCATTCCATACTAAATAAGCGGCAATACCGATGAGCAAAAAAAGCAAAGTCCAAACCGGAGCAAAAACCGCGCTTGGCGGGGTAAAGCCTGGTTTGTTTAAAGCGGCATACCAAGTGGGAATCGCTGGGGCCGTAAAAATTGCCCCAATTACTCCTGCCAGTTCACTGACAAAGATAGCAATTACTAACTTAAGCCAATTCATAAGTTATAAAGCCAAAGGTAAGCTTGAAAAATCATCACTTTCAACTTGTAAATCAGAAGTTTTTAAAGGATCAAATATTCCTTGGTTTGCCGGTGAAGCGGCAAAACCCCACTGCAAATAGGCTTGCCATTCTCTCTTAAGCAAATCCAGTTGCTCCTCTGACTCATTGTCTTGGTTGAGTAACACTGGCTACCTCCTTGGGCGGAATAATAATCAGTTCTGTTTGTTTTCCTACTCCTGGAGCAACTTCACTCTTTTTTTTGGCCTCTCTCACCATCTCTTCCACTCGTTCAACCGGCAAACCTTTTTTGTATTCTGAACCCATAAAATAATACATTACATGAGGCGCTCCCGAGCCGATACTGACATAGCCGACGGCATCATGTAAAAGGCTGACGCCTGGATGGCTAATCGTAAAAATATGACATTCCCCTTTTTCCTCACAGCCGGCTAAAATCAGCTCAACTTTCAAATTGAAACTCGTCAGCTTAGACTCCACATCTTGGACTACCCCCAAAACCAGTTTTTGCTGGATATTGTAATAGGATTCGAGAGTCAATCCCCGGGGTTCGAGTAATTGCTCAACTGCCCGACCGCGTCGGCAATCCTGATATGACCGGCGAACAGTTTCGGCTATTTGCTCAACCTTGCTAATTTGCTGACTGGCAATTTGTGCTTTTGCTCTCTCAATTATTTCATAAGCACTTAAAGCATTGCCGGCTGACATCGCAATCGTGGCTCTATCAAGACGATAAACTTTGGGAACATCATCAGTTTCAAACTCATAAGGGATAGGAAAACTAGCGGTAATCATCCGGTCAGAAGCAAGGACCACCTTTTTTCCTCCTTCGGCCATGGCGGCAATGCAAACTGTCATGCAAAAACTATATCAAGACCGCTTAAGAGTAAAGTAAGAAGTAAGAAAGAAGTGAGTTAAGAACAGTTTCAAAAAAACAAATGTGGCATCCTTTTGATAAAATAAGATGATGAGAAAGACTGGAGATAAAAATGTTTGCCTTCTTCACGGCTGGGGAGCGAATACTGAAAAACTTAAAAATCTCGGCCAGGAACTGACAAAATTAGGCTGGAGCGTTTTTATAGCAAAAATTCCTTTTTTTGACGCTCCTGAAGCTAAAAAAGCTTGGTCTTTGGCGGATTTTTCTGCTGAAATCGAAAAACAGACGACTGACTATTTCAAGAAAGAGCCGTATTTTCTCTTCGGTCATTCCTTTGGCGGCAGGATTGCTATTTACCTGGCTGCTAAACCAGCCGCCAATCTTAAGGGAATCATTCTCTGCTCAACTGCTGGTATCTCTCGCACCAGCTTAGCAAAAAGATCTTTTTTTATAATCCTTTCCAAAGGCCTGGCTCCTTTTAAAAAATTGTTTCCTTCATTAACGCCAAGTTTTAAAAAAATTACTTACCGTCTAGCCAGAGCTTCGGATTACTCTCAAATAAGCTCCGAGGTAAAAAAAGAAACCTTCCGTCAAATTATCGCCGAAAATCTCAAAGATAAAGTCCATCTGATCAAGATACCTACTTTAATTCTCTGGGGAGAACTTGATAAAGTCACTCCTCTTAAAGATGCTTATTTTTTTCACTCAAAAATATCATCCTCTGTTCTTAAGAGTTTTCCTGACGAGGGTCACTGTCTGCCGTACCACCAACCTGATCGTCTAGCTAAAGAAATCAATCTCTGGTATGAGTCACTTTAAAATTGTTTTTTTTATTGTTTGGCTAATCGCCAGTCTCCGGCGGCAATTACTCCTTTCTTTCTGGTGGCAGACCAAGGAATATCGAATAGACCGTTTTTGGGTCTTTTTAAAGACCAAAACTGGCTTTCTTAAAACCGATGGCTTGTTTTTGGCCCTTAAGCTAGGACTTTTGCCTTTACTGCTGCTCTTCCCTCTCGCTTTTTCTTTTTATCTCGTCCTGATTATCAGTGAAACACTAGCTTTCATGAGAGAAATCTCCGCTCGACAACTGCGGCGACCAAAATTAACTTTTCGCTCTCTTTGCCTTTTGGCAGGCAGTTTTTCTCCAATAGCGCTTGCCTTCCTCTTTTATCAAAACTGGCTTTTTTTGTTAACAATTGACCTGGCAAGCTATTTTATTCTCATTTTCCCCATATTGATAACTTGGATTCTTACTCAAGTTGCTATCAAAAATAGTTTAGGAAAAGCAAGGGTAATTTTAAGAAAAACCAATCCTAAAGTGGTTGCCATTACCGGTAGTTACGGCAAATCCTCAACCAAGCATTTACTGGCCGCTATTTTGCAAAACCAAGTTTCGGTTGTTTCTACTCCTGAAAGTTATAACACTCTTTTAGGAATTATCCAAACTATCTTTAAGGATTTAAAACCAAAAACCAAATATTTTATTTGTGAATTGGGAGCTTACAAAAAAGGAGAAATCAGCAATATTTGCCGTTTTCTCTCCCCTGATTATGCCTTAATAACAGGCATTACTGACCAGCACTTAGCCCTTTTTGGCTCACAGAAAAATCTCATCCAGGCAAAATATGAAATCGCTCGAAACCTGAAACAAAAAGGCATTCTTTTTATTAACAACTCTCGGCCTTCTGTTGCCCCTCTTATTCGCCTGGCCCAGGCAGACAAACAAAAAATAATTACTTATGCTCTAGCTCGGAATCAGACCATCAAGGCGGATTTTCTGGCCAAAGTGGTTAAAAGTAATAAAGATTCTACTTTTTTAAAGCTTAAAACACCTACCAAGACAATCCCATTTACCACCAATCTGGTTGCCTTGCCTCTCTTGGAAAATCTTGTCGGTTGCCTGGCTGTAGCTCTAACTTTAAAAATATCCAAAAAGGCACTGCAAGCGTCCTTACTTCAGCTACCAACAACCAGACTAAAAACTGTAAAATTGTCTGCCAATTTCACTCTCATTGATGACTCCTTTAACAGCAATCCTGTCGGTTTTGGGGAAGCAATTGATTATTTAGCAAAAAAAGAAGGATTTAAAATAGTCGTGACTGAGGGAATTCAGGAGCTGGGAAAGGCTGCAGATTCCTATCATCTGGACATGGGAAGAAAAATGAAAAGCCTTGACCTTATTTTAACCCCCTCCCCTGAAACAGCAAAGCTCTTCTGTTCAGGACTGGAGAATCAATCTTCAAAACTTCATCTTATTAAGCCTAATTTGAAAACCGAAGAATTAAAAAACCTAATTAATACTCCGGCGACCATCCTTTTAGAAGGAAGGCTACCGGCACAATTGATAAAAACCGCTAAAGAGTTAAAATAAAGCCATGATTCATCTTTCTCTCTCTCCTAATACTGAAAAAGACGACGTGATTCTTTCTCTCCAAAAGCTATTTTCAGGAGGTTTCTCGAACTCTCGCTGCCAACTCCAGCTTCGCCAGAAGCTATCTTCCCTTTTCCCAGCAGCCAAAGAAATTTTCCTTCTTAATTCCGGCCGTTCTGCCCTAATGATAGGTTTGCAGGCCTTAGAACTTCCACCGGGCAGTCGGGTTTTCTTGCAAGCTTTCACCTGCAGTGCGGTTCCCAATTCCATTGTCTGGAATAAACTTACGCCCGAGTACGTTGATATCAAAAAAGAGGATTACAACCTCAATCCCGACCTTTTACCCAAGAAACCCCTTGCCAAAGCCTTAATCTTGCAACACACTTTTGGCCAAGCAGCAGATTTAAAACCGCTGCTTAACTATTGCCGGAAAAACGAACTCTACTTGATTGAAGATTGCGCCCATAGCTTGGGAGCCAGTTATCAAGGAAAACCTTTGGGAACCAGCGGTGACCTGGCTGTTTTGAGCTTTGGCCGAGACAAGGTAATTTCTTCTGTTTTTGGTGGAGCTTTAATTGTTAATAACCCCAAATTATTAAAGCCAATAAAAAAGATTTTTCAAAGTCTTTCCTATCCTTCGATTTTCTGGACCATACAGCAACTTTTACACCCCAGCATCACTTATTTGGCTCGACTTAGCTACTCTTTTTATCTTGGCAAAATTCTTTTACTTCTCTCTCAAAAAACAGGCATTGTTTCTAAGGCGATTTATCCAGAAGAATGTTACCATCGGGTACCGACAATTTTCCCCCATCGTTTGCCGGAACCTCTCGCTTGTCTGGCCAAGCACCAATTGGCAAAGTTAAAACGATTCAATCAGCACCGCCACCAATTAGCGGCCTATTACCACCGTTTTCTTGATAATCCTCTGATTAACAAACCAGTTTTCAACCCTGAAGGTATTTATTTGCGCTATACTGTTCTTTTGGATCGGCCGGAAGACCTCAAATTATACCTAAGAAAACATGGCCTGGTAATCGAAAAAAACCATTGGTACACCAAGCCGATCACTCCTTCCTTAAATTCTTCTTTAGCTTCATACCGAACCGGTATTTGCCCAGTGGCAGAAGAAGTTTGCAAACAATGTCTTAATCTTCCTACCCATCCATTAATGACTTTAAATGATGCTCAGAAATTAGTAAAAATTATTAATCGATGGCGACCATAAAACCAATCAGTGAGCCAGTTTTCTGGGAAAATTTTGTGACCAGCCGGACAGAAAGCAATTTTCTACAATCATATTATCATGGTCTGGCATATCAAAGTTTAGGAAAAAAAGTCCATTTTCTGGGACTTTTTAAAGGCGAAACTCCTCTTGGAGTCTGTTTAGCAATTCTCGAAGAAGCCAAGCGTGGCCGCTATCTTTCCATTCCCGGCGGTCCTCTTCTTAACTGGAAAGACCACTCGCTGGTAAAGTATTTTTTTGAGCAAATAACGACAGTTGCCAAAAAAGACGACTGCGTTTTTGTGCGTCTCAGACCACAAATAATCGAGAATGAAGAAAACTTTCAGCTGATGAAAGTCAATCATCTCCAGCCATCGCCAATGCATCTAACCGCCGAACATACGCTCCAACTCGACTTAGCTTCACCCAAGGAGCAAATTCTCAGTCAAATGCGCAAGAGTACCCGCTATGAAATTAAAAAGGCAGAGAAGCTAAATATCAAAGTTTCCACTAGCACTGACTTGGCGGCAGTGGAAGAGTTTTATCGTGTCCAAGTCGAAACCGCCAAAAGACAAAATTTCGTTCCTTTCTCCTTGGCCTTAATCCGAGCGGAATTTAAAGAATTTTCCGCTCGAGGTCAGGCTTTAATCTACAAGACTACTTTCAAAGGAAAGCCTCTCGCCTACGCCTTGATAATTCATTACCCAACCGAATCCAGCTATCATTTTGGGGCTAGCACTCAAGAAGGCCGTCGTTTGCCTGGTGCTTACCTTATTCAATGGCAAGCAATTCAAGATGCGCAAAAGAAAAACATCCCCCGCTATAATTTTTGGGGCATTGTCGACAAAGATAAAAAAAGCCACCGTTTCTATGGAGTTTCCCTTTTTAAAAGAGGCTTTGGCGGTCAGGAAGTAAAATATATACCGGCCCATGACTTAGTAATCGACCCTCTAAGATATCTCCCCAACCTACTTTTTGAAACTGCTCGTCACCATATCCGAAAACTTTGATGAGGCTTTTCAGATAATTACTTTTTCAGCCGTTTGAAAAATTCAACTTGCCCAAGGCGCTTTTTCGCCTCTTTTTCTGTTTTATAAGGCCCACCCAGATTTCTTTTAGTTTTTTCGCTTAAGACATAATAGCCGTCTTTTCTCTTGACAATCATTTCTTCACCCACTTGCCTGCTTCATTTTTGACATAAACCTTTTTAACCGCGTTCCAAGCCACTCGGTGTGAAGCAGACTCTCGATCCCCTCCGTATTTCAACTTAGAAGGATCTTTAAACCGCTCGTAAGCATTATTAAAAGCTTCTTGGTAGATATCTTGAGCCCCAACAGGCAAGTTATCCTTTACTGAATCAGGCAAATCTTTTCTGGTCCTATAGGGAGCCATAAAATTATTTTAACACGAAATAAAACTGTTGCCAAAATAGTTGTTATAATAACACCATGTTGCCAAAAAAATTGCGCCACTCTGGCCAGTTTCTCCTTGAAATATTCCTACAACTTCCCTATATAATTTTTGCTACTTTGCCTTTTTTTATTCCCGATGAAAAGCTTTCCCCTAATAAAAACCGCCAGAGCGACCAAACTATCGTCATCATAAAAAGATGGTTTTCTTGGCATATTCTTCATTATTATTGGAAAAAGTACCTCCAGGACAAAGGCTTTACGGTTTACTTAATCAATTACCCGTTGCATAAAATGACATTTAGAGAAAGTGCAGAAAAGTTACGGGAATTTATCGAGGAAAACAGATTAAAAAATGTCACCCTAGTCGGTATAAGCGGTGGGGCATTAACATGCTATCTTTATCTGCAAGAGCTAGATGGCTGGAAGCGAGTAAAACATTTTTTCAGTTTAGGAGGACCCCTCAAAGGTACCTGGGCTTTTCTGCCGCTTTTCTTTCTGGGCTCGGGAAGAGAGCTACTACCACAAAGCCAATTGATAAAGTCCCTGAACAACAAAGAGGTGAAAAATCCCGAAAGGATAACTAGTATTCAAGCCAGGAAGGATGAATATATTACCCCAAAAAGCTCTCGATTAAAAGGGGCGAAAAATATCACCCTAGATATTATTGGTCATAATAATCTCCACATGAGCTCAAGGCTGCCTTATGAGCTTATTGCCAAAGAAGCATGATAAAACCGATCCGGTTATGAACAATCGGAATTTAGGCTCCCTTCAACAGTTTTCGAAAGCTTCAAAATCCAACTCCGCATTGTTTAAAGCGGTTATTTTTTGAATGCGGAAAAAGTAATACTTAGTCCGTAATCAGGTAAAAAGGCTGGTGTTTCTTTATGAATTGTAATATCGGTAAATCCTGCTTTTTCTAATTTCTTTAAATACTCCTGTTTAAGAATTGCCCCACTAACACAACCGACCAAAAGCTCTTTATTATTTTTAATTTCTTCTGGCAGTGGTTTGACTAAAACCACATCTGAAACCATTAGCCTACCGCCAAGTTTCAGTATTCGATATGCTTCTTGGAAAACTTTATCTTTATCGGGAGCAAGGTTAATTACACAATTTGAGATAATCGCGTCAACTGAGTTGTTTTCAACCGGCAAATCCTCAATATCCCCTTTCCTAAATTCAACATTAACATAACCGCCTTTTTTGGCATTTTCTCTTGCCTTTTTTAACATCTCATCTGTCATATCGACACCAATAACCTTACCCGTAAAACCAACTTTAGTGGAAGCCAAGAAGGCATCAAAACCTGCCCCGGATCCCAAATCCAAAACCACCTCGCCTTTTTTTAAAGAAGCAATCGCTACTGGATTGCCGCAACCAAGGCCAAGATTAGAACCTTTCGGTGCTTGATTCATTTCATCTTGAGAGTATCCCATTTGTCCAGATTGTTTTTGGGCAATCTGATTAGAATCACACCCGCAACTGCCACATCCGCAACCGCCAGAAGATTGGGCAATATCAGCGTAAGATTTTTTTACCAAGTCTTTGATTGCATTAGAAGATTTCATGACTCTATTTTAACAAAAAATCTCAACTTAATCAGATTGCCTTAATGAAGATTTAAAAACTCCGTCTAATAATATATTGTGTAGGTTCTGTGATAAGGTTTCTCGACTCCTGATTGATCTTGACTCAATAACCACAATGCATTGTCAATTTGGCTAGCAGTGTACTTTTTAAGATTTTGTTTAATAAGATCAACTCCTTGAATCATTGCCGCTCTTATTTCAATCTCTTCAGAGCTTAATGCAGGAATAATCTCATAGTTATCTACTTTCTCAGCAAGCTCTTTTGAGTATTTAACGACACCAAAATGTCTTAACATTTGGGGGATTTTATAATCGGCAAAAGCTGTCAGCTTATCAAGATTTTTAATTTCAATTCTTTTACCATTTTTAGTTATGTAAGAAAGATCGTTGGCAAGAATTTGAGCTCTTTTCAAAAAATAGACTTTCTCGCCGTTATATTCTGCTTCATCTCTGAACGAAGGAAAACTATCGTAGACCAATTTTACAATCTCTATTCCATCGAAGCCTGCTTCTTCGACCAAGTTTATGAATTTACCATCGAAGTTCTTAAGTAATACTTCACCTGTCTCAATTAAATTATTCAACCTGTTTTGCAGAAGTGGGATTTCGGTTTTGTTAACACTTCTGAAAATGTTTTTTACTTCTTTTAGGGTGAGATTTGCTAGAAATTCAGCTTCCAATATGGGCAGATTTTCTGCAAGCGCTCTTTTGAATACCGCCAAAAGTCCATACCAGCCACCTAAAACAACATTCCCTTTAGGCCATTCCACTTTCCATTTATCAGCATTTTTCTCGGCCCAAAAGCAAAAATTCACCGTATCTTCAACCACCAAAAGTTGCACATCTGTTTCATAGTCGCCTGTTAAACCCAACCCATATTCATTCTCATCAAAATTGCTTTCAAGTTTTTCGCCAACAAGCTCTGAGATTTTGTTAATTTTAGATGGAAGCAGCTCAATACTTTTGGCTTTCTGGAGCACATCTTTAGTGGTCTTCAATATTTCGAAAGGGTCGTTACTGTCTGATCCTGCTTTAAGCATAATCAATTTTAACACGCATTTCTGGCTATAAAAAGGAGAGGGTTTGATCACTAGAGTGCTGTCTTGGCTGAGCATGTCGGTCAAGACCCGTTTGATCCCATAACGAATCGACTGATTACGGCGCGAAACTCAGTAAATTGAGCAGGTTGGTCTGCCCCCACTTGCCCCCATACTTAAGAGGCTGTTCCCGGCGAATTTAGTAGGCTGTTTAAAAACCTTTCAAACTAAATTTTGACGGTAACTTTTAAAGTCTTTAAAAACTTGTGTATCACCAATTAGTTCCTCGGAAATCTTAAGAAAATAATCATATTTCCATAAAAGCAGTTTCTTAAGGTCTTTGTTTTTAACTAAATAGTAATATTTAGAGTTGTCAAGAAGATCGGCTCCCCTTATAAGTAGAGCGTCACGGCCATTTTCTTTTGCATGGTAGTAAGCCTTTTTATATCTATAGGCTTTTTTAGGCAATGATAAATCTAGACTGTTTACTTCCACTAGTTTTGCGACTTTTGCACCAAATCTCTTTTCCAGTTCTTCCAGTGTAGCGTCTGAATCCTCAAGAATATCATGTAGCAAGCCCGCAATGACAATATCTTTAGGATACCCAAGAGAATCTAAATAAAAGGCGACTCTCAAACTATGTAACACAACTGGTTTCTCTGCTTTCTTGTGTTTAGCAAAAGAGGCAATCATAAACTTCACTGCCTTTTCAATCTCATTGTTATCGATAGGATTGTATTTATTAGTTATCATTTATGGCTTGCTGGGTATGTTGGTCTGGACCCTTTCTATCCTTATAACTAACTAAATTTTACCAGAAATGAGACACTATAATAAGTGCTTTAGAGAAGATTGTTAAGGCGTTTGAGGACACAGTCCAGATTCAATTAATAAAGAAAAGGTGGGAAGAAATTAAAACGCTTCAACCTCAATTTACTTTAGCTTGATTGTTTTTTAAGAAACAAAGACTGGAAATGAAAGTTGGGCTTATCGCTTCCAATATCAATAACTTTGAAATCAATTACTTCAAATAAATCTTTTACCGCTTCTAAAAGGGTATTATCTGATAAAAATGAGAATAATCTGGGAAGATTCATTTTTGTTTTATCTGTAATGATCTTTTCATCATCAGTGCCACCATATACTCCATAAAAAAATACCCCATTGTTGTTAAGAAATTTATGGATGTTATGAAGAACCAAATCTAAATCTTTCCTTGGAACATGCAATAAAACATTTAAAGAGAAAATTGCATCAAATGTTTTTCCAAGTGGAGCCAGGTCATACAAATCCAATACTCTCGCATCCAGTCCTCGCTTTTTACACATTTTTGTCATTTCATCAGATAAATCAGTAGCAAGGACTTCGAATCCACTATCTTGAAAGAACTTTGCATCCAGACCGGCTCCTGAACCTAGTTCCAAAACAGTTTTTTTGCCCTCCTTCTTAAGAAGGTTAACAAATTGCTGTCTTACGTCTAGTTTCCACTGATCTCTTTTGCCTTCAGCAGAATCTCTCCTTTGAGCATCTTTGTTGTAAGCTACCTTTAATTGTTGTTTAAAATCCATAGTTATTTAGGTTCTAACAGAGGCAATGTGCTGAGCGGGCCGGTCTAGGACCTTCTTATCCTTATAACAATTCTAAACCAATAGCATAAATTCCGTTTTTCTTTATTGCTTCTTTATAACCGGACAAAGAGTTATAGCTTTCAATGCCGTGCTCGACTGTTTTTGGCTCGCTTGACAAAACGTTTTCCGCCCCCTCTTTTTCCAGCATCTTTTTTACATCAGGATAATGATGAACAAAAAAGATTTTTACTTCAAAAAACTCTTTTGATATGTTGTTGACAAACCTTATTAAATCTCCTTGTTTCAATTTTGCATACGGGGTTTTGTCAAAGGAGGTCGGCGTTCTACCCTCAATTTTTTTAGTTCCTGCTTTTATGGCTTTAAAGGGCCTATCGTTGATATCTAATATATACCTCATAAAATTACTTGCTGACCACTTGAAACGATTTTATATTTAATTTGATTATTAAATTAAATTATTATCCTTAATAAACTTTTCAATAAGAGAAATAGAATCTGATATGAGTTTATTTATTGGCATTATTCTATTACCCTCTCCATCTACAACGTCACCTTCAATGAAAACTGCAAAATTAGAAGGGTTTTTTATAGTTATTCTTGCTAAATTTGGTTCAATTCTAAAATAAGACGGACCTGTGCTTTTAGAAGATTTATAATGCATAACTTGTCTTAAATTCTTGATAATTGGATCTTTGTATGACCTCTTCTTATTCTCCTTTAACGGATACCCATGTTTGTCTTGATTCCATAGATCAATAACTAAGCATAAAGTTTCCGAGTTATTTATCATATCTTCTACCACCTGTGGTGATTTGCCTTTATCCCGCATCCTTCGTTTAAGATGATCTTTTAGCCCAGCAATTGCGCTAATAATACCCAAAACTCTATCCGACAATTCAACCTTGTTGTAATGTCCAAACGTGATCATAGAAGCACCAGGTTTCACTTCTTTTACATTAATCTGATCACGTATATCTTTCTCAAATTGCTTATCTATTGAATTGTATACTCGCTTTAATCTGAAACTTACATCATTAAAATCCATCTTACTTGTGTAAATTAACTATGTTTTGCAAAAGGTCCTCTTGCAAAACTAAATTCTACTACTTTCTGCTTGGGAAAGAAATTTATGTTGCCCCCCAGAAGCTTAAAAAAGAATTAAAAAGCTAAAAGCGAAAGTGGAAAGGGGAAAAGAAAATCAATTTAACCAAAAATTTATGCAATAATTTGATTTTCGTTAGTCTAAATTTTAAAATTAAGCTGTTATTAGTTGTGATATTATTTCGTCTAATAAAAGTTATGAGATACAAAGTAGATAACATTAAAAATTATAAAGAGACAAGGGGCTGGATTTGTGGCCATTTTATTCCTGAGGGGATTCAGAAAAACTCTGAACTGGAAATAAAATATGAAGTTTTAAAACAAGGAGCTACTTCTTCTCCGCATTATCACCCTCAAGGTACTGAGGTTTTTATTGTCGTTAAAGGCAAGTTGAAATTTCAGCTCGATGGGGAAGAGGTTACCTTAAACGATGGTGATTTTGTTTTTATGCAAAGCAATGTTACCGAGGCACTTCTTGAGGTATACGAGCCAACTACTCTCGTTTCTATTAGAACTCCAAGCATACCCAATAATAAGATAAGTAAGTACGAGAAGTAAATTTTTATATCCGATATAGGTTCAGACCTTACTATAGTTTTTAAGTAATTCTAAATCGCCCTTAACCAGAGCCTCTTTCTTTGCTTTTGTCCATCCTTTTAGTTGTTTTTCTCTTTTCATTGCCTCAACCAGTGTCGGATATTCTTCCTGGTAAACTAATTCAAATGAGTTAAAATACCTCATGTATTTTGCCCCTTTGCTGTTTTTTAGTTCATGCTCCCTTAGCCGTTTTCCAAGGTTATTTGTTTGACCAATATATAAGGTATTTAATATATAAGGTATTTGAAGAAGACGGAGAATGTAAACAAAGTAGGACATTTATAACTTCGACTCACTGCCAACAAATGCCACTTTGCCGAATGGCCATGGCCGTGAGCGAATGGTGAGTGTAATCGAACCAGAGTCGAACGGCTGACCGTTTACAAAAAATATCTAACTTCAATGTGTCAGCTCGCCCCTTCAGGGCTCGCTTTCCGCTCCGCCGCGCCGAAAAGGTATATAATACGCAATTAAATTAAAGGAAAGGATAAGTATGGGAATAGAAAGGTTATTGGGATTAATAAGAAATCGCCAGGAAACAAATAACTATATAAAGCAAAATAAAATGATTCTTCCCTTGCAAGTTCCTCCGGGGAGTTCTGGTGAAGAATGGGTAAACTGGAAGGGCTTTTACTGGCCAGGAGGTCGTAGAAACCATTTAGCTTTTGATTTCGCTGCTTTTAAAACCAAAGGTGGAACCATAGAGTTGGGTATTCCTGAATGGACAGTGGTGGCAGCAGAGAGCGGTAAAGTAGGTGTTATTGATTCAGGCGGAGACGACCCAGATTCGCATTATTGGGGCGCGGTCCTGTTGGATCATAAAAACAGTGTGATGACTTCTTACCATCACGTTGTGCCTGAGGCGCGTTTAAAATTAGGACAATGGGTGGAACGAGGAGAGCCAATCGGAAAAGTCTTTTCAGGAGAGGATGTTATTCCCCATTTGCATTTTGAAATTCGAGATTTAAAAGATCCGAAAATATGCATCGATCCTAGCGTTGTGTTTGAAAAGGAAAATTTAAGTAGGTACACGGCAGAACCTCAAGCATCATCTATTTTTTCTGTTGCTCAGCTCCCCGGAGCTACCATCTGCTATAATTTTTCTGTCTGGGATGAATTATTTGAATGATCTTAATCACCGGGTTAGAAATACTAATCTATTTGGCTATAGTCATGAGCGAACAAAGTGAGTCGAGGTGACAGAAGAGCATAGAGTGATTTCAGATAACGATATAGAAGGTGATAATAATTTTTGTCAAATGGTCATTTGTAGATTAGCGGAAACTGAAGAATAATTATGAATATTACATCCTATTTCATAGGCATTGCATTAAAAAATGAATATTTTTCTTCTTTATATAAAGATTTAAATGAATACTCATTAAATAATCGTATAGAAAATACGATTGAACTTCAAAATAATAATTCTTTACATGTTACTTTATACTATCTAGATAAGAATATTTCAGACGAAATTGACGAGTTGAGAAATGATATAAATATGCTAAAGAAAAATGAAAAAGAATATGTGTTATTTATTGAGGAAAATAAGTACTTTAAAAGAAATAATCAAGATTTTTTATCATACCTTAGCATTCAGAACCCGCATCAATTAATAACTATTCATGATGAAATAAGTCAAAAGTATAAAAAAAATAGTATTCCAGATAATCATCGTTTATATATTCCACATATATCATTATTTAAAATACTAGATTACGAGAAATTTGAAAAACATAGAGAGAAAGTTGAACAAATAGCTAAATATCATATAGAGAACTTAAAAGTAAAAAATATATTAAATGGTTTCTACGTGTTTGCTGTAGACTCTACTACCAAACCGGAAACTCAAATTCCTATAGAAATATGACCAACAAAGTAATAAAAATGAATTCTGTTAGTTTTTCTAATGATCTTCCATTTGTAATTATAGCTGGTCCTGATTCTTTAGAATCCTTAGAGCATGCAATGTTTATGACTAAAAAAATAAAAGACGTAACTACTGAGTTAGGCATACAATATGTTTTTAAAGCTTCATATGATAAAGCTAATAGAACATCAATACATTCTTTCAGAGGAGTAGGTTTGGTTCTTAAGAAACACAGAAAGAAGGCTTTCAAATTAGGAAAGAAATTTACAGCTACCAACTGGTGGCTTATAATACAAAAGCCATGAAGAAAATTTTATTTGCAACAACAAACCAACAAAAGTTTAAGAGGTTAAGTCTCCTTACGCAAACAAAACTGGTCTCGTTGAGCGATTTAAAATATCAGATCAAAGAACCGGAAGAGATTGGAAAAGACACTTTAGACATAGCTATTCTTAAAGCCAGGCACTACTATTCTTGCCTAAAAGAAAAAATGCCCGTACTTACCCAAGACGATACACTTAAGCTTCAAGTAAAACCAAAAGATGATCCCGGCAGTCATATAAAAGAACCTGTTATCAAGAAGTATGGCCAGTTTACAGATGAAAATGCCATAGAATACTACATCAATCTCGTAAAGAAATATGGCGGTTATACCAATGTATTTTGAATATGACCACGCCTTATGTTTCTCAGATGGGGAGGAATTAATAAAAGCCAGAAAATCAAGGCTTGAGGGTCGTTTGGTGGCAGAACCTCATGAAAATCAATCAACAAAAGGATACTTTCTCTCAGCCATAATGCAAGTAAGAATAAAAAACAAATGGAAATATTACTCTGAATTAACTCCAGCAGAGCTAGTCATTGCCGATTCGGGAATATCTGAATCACTCAAAAAGTTGCTGTCATGGGAATGATTAAAATAGCGGCAGCTCGTGCGGGTGATGTTTTTGGACATAAACAAGCTGTCTTATGTCTAGTTTCCACTGATCTCTTTTGCCTTCAGCAGAATCTCTCCTTTGAGCATCTTTGTTGTAAGCTACCTTTAATTGTTGTTTAAAATCCATAGTTATTTAGGTTCTAATAGAGGCAATGTGCTGAGTATGTTGGTCTGAACCCTTTCTATCCCTATAACTCACCTAATTTTACCATAAATCTTTACACTGAGCGAAGTCGAAGTGAGACAAATGAGACACTATAAAAAAAGGCAAAATACCACTTAGCTTACTTGAAAGAGGTTGTAAAATAATATCTAAATTTATTCCTTCCCATTAACTTCCATGCCCCAAAACATCTTAAAGAATAAACCTCTTAATTACATCCGCAACCCCATCATCATCTACCGAAGGAGCAACATAATCAGCTATTGCTTTTAGATCATCGACAGCATTTCCCATCGCGACTTTCAAGCCACAGGCCATAAATAACGAAAAGTCATTGTAATGATCGCCTATCGCTATAATTTCTTTTGTATCTATGCCTAATATTTCTGCCAGCTTTTTTATTGCGTATTGTTTTGTTGCTGAAGTGTGACTAATACAAACGTCAAGAAATTTTCGACCATTATTCGCAGAAGTTTTTGAGACATATAAATTATCAACTAAAAACGTAACTATGCTAATTAACTCTTCGGCTTCAAATGGACTAAGATCGTGGATTATAATTTTTCTTACTTTAAAATCTGGGGGCAAAAATGTAGCCGTGTTTAAATTTTCTTTCGCACCCGAAATGTGATAGTTTTTATTGTATTTGCCAATAATTTTAATAATCGTTCTTGCCTCTTCAGTATCAATGAGCGCCTCGTATAATGGTTTTTTTGTATCAGCACTGATGATTGCCGCGCCATTATCTATAATAAGGGGTGATTTTAGTTCTAGGTTGACTATGAGATGTTCAACTAATTCAAACGGTCGTCCGGTTGCAAGGCTAAAAGCAATCCCTTTCTTTACTGCCTTTCTAATTGCCTCTTTTACGACAGGAGTCGGCAAGGCATTAGTATCAACAGGAACAATAGTACCGTCAATATCGGCTACGATGGCTTTATATACCATATCAGGATTTATTTGTTAAAATTTTGATAACCTTTTTTAAGATTTGTCTTTCATCATCAAACAAGAGCTTTTTTTCTGCATCTTTTAGGTTTAACCAGCTTATTTCGACTGTTGAACCTTTCTCCTGTTTGCTTTGTTCTAATTCTTTTTTTCGATTATTTGAAAGTTTTGCCAAAAAGTAATGGATCGACTTTTGGTGAAGATATCCATCATCCCAAGGATACTCGATGTGCAAAGTTTCAAGATGCTTAATAATTTCAAAATTTGTGTAGCCAGTTTCTTCTCTAGTTTCTCTCTTTGCTGCTTCCTCAGGCGCTTCTCCTTTTTCCATATGTCCTTTGGGAGGAATCCATCCTTGGTTATCCTCGGCCCACTTTTTATAGATTAATAAAATCTCCCAAGACCTTCTTTTTTTACGAACCAAAAAACACCCGGCTGTATTGTGTTTTTTAACTTTCATAGGCTAAGGCACAATGTTGATTTTATGCCAGCGTGAATCATATATCTAAAAAATGCCTGTATTTGTATTGATTTTGATATAATTATATCAGTTTTCACAAAAGAAGCGTACTTGAGAATATTGATATGGAAAAACTCATTCACAGAGACCTAATTCCCGACAAAGAAGAAGGCGTGTCTATAATGATGTTAAGACCTGATGTCTTTTTAAAGCCGACTATAGACACTCTTGCGGCCCAGGATATCTTAATCGGCTTGGGGGATGTGTTAAGTGGAATGAACAACCACGATTTCTATAAATCTCCTCACGTTGCCCGTGTTACCGATTGGGTATTCAATAAATGGGGCACTCTAAATAGGCTAAATGAATCCCAAAGAGCGAAATCAATTATGAGAATTGAGTCGTTGAGAGCCAGATACACAGACAGAGACGGCAGAACCCCTATTCGATTAGAAGAGTTTATTTATTCAGTTTTAGAAGCAACAGGTTATTCAATCCTTTCAGAGGTAGAATGCGAATTTGATGATCAATGGATGAAAAAATTATATCCCTACCTAGAAGATGATGAACCTGATCCATTTCTTGGAGAAGTAACAAAATCTCAAATAAGAGAGTCTTTAAAACAAACAAGCCTAAGGTTTTTGTTCTTAGAAGGGCCAATGGGTCATGATTTTATAGAGATATTTAGATTTTATCTTCGAAAAACGTTTCGTGATTACACACAAGACTGGATTGATCCGGTTAACAGCATCGCTCATATTCCCGACCAGGGCGAGGAAAAAGACATGACTTTTCAACTTTTACGAGATTATTTTAAAAACGGCGCAAAAACATGATTGTTTATTTTGAAGGTATTTGTGGTGTTGGCAAAACCACTTTGATAGAAAAATATCCTGATAAGCGAACAAAGAAAATCCCTCAATTTATAAATTGCCCAGGCGACTTGATTAATGATACTGTCTGCATGAAAAATGATGAGCTTAAGTCTCAGCTTGCTTTCAAAAATAGGGATAAAATTGTCCTTGTTGATCGTGGCTACCTGTCTACCTTAATCTACGGGTTGGTTAGATATCAAGTAACTAGTCACCGAGAAAGGTTTGACTATCTTATGGAATGGTTGTTTCTAAATTTGGGCTCAAAGCTAATTAGACCAGATATTTATGTTTGGATTGATGCCTCGAATGAGGTGTGCATGAGGCGAGTTGAAGCAGATAATAGATTTTTACCCAATAGCTATTGGTACAAAGACGTTGATCAGGCTAGATTTTGGTATCGGGTATTATTTAACACTTTGGAAAAAGGAATCCCCTTATACGAACTAGACGGAGAAAATAGTTTAGAGGCAAATATTAATAAATTAACCAAAATAATAAATGAAAATACTATTGATTAATGCCAACTGGGCTCTTGATAAGCATAAATATACGATGTCAATGCTCAGGCCATACAAAATTACCCCCATAGAATTGTGCTATATTGCGGGAGGCATCAGCCCCAAAAACGAAATCGAAATTTATGATGCTTATGCATTAGAGCATTCCTGGGAGGAAACAAGAGAAAAAATTACCTCTTTTAGACCAGAAATATGCGTGGCCACCACGGCGCCAACCTATCTTTTCTGGAGGTCTTCTCCATTAGTCCTTTCTGTGCCCAAAAAACTTATTTCAATCATAAAAGAAAATTCTTCTGCCAAAACTGTTTTAACCGGACCTCATGGCACGATTACCCCGAATTACATTCGCAAAGAGATAAAACCAGACTACATAATTCGAGGAGAATGCGATTTGGTAGTGTCAGCCATCATTAACTCGAGATTTAAAGCAATAAAATCGGTTCCGGGAGTGTGTTCTAAAAATCATATTTCTCGTCAAGTGGCAAAAGTTAAAAATTTAGACGATATTCCAATGCCAAGACTGGATTTGCTGGATCTTGACCTTTATGAAGCCCAAATTTGGCCTAAAGACCTAAAAAGACGCATTGAAAAACGAGGCGGTAGATTTATATTAGCTGAAGCATCAAGAGGCTGCCCTAATAATTGCGTTTTCTGCCAACGGGATTTATTCAGAAAAGCATATCGAGAAAAATCCGCCGAAAGGATGAAGAAAGAAATTGATTTGTACGAACAACTAGGGGTCTCTTATATTTATTTTATCGATGAAACGGGGAGCATAGTTACGAACGAAAAGAAAAAATGGCTGGAATATTTAGCCACCAAAAAAATTAAATTCGGAGTTCAGGCCAATATTGACCAAACATCAAAAAGTGTCGTTGATAGTTTCATACGGGCTGGATGCGTTTACCTTGAGTTCGGCTTAGAAACTGTTGATAAGGATCTTCATAAGTTAATGATGAAAAATCTCTTTTTAGAAAACTTAGAATATGCAAGGGAAAAAATCGATACCATTGTGTGCTTCGAATTAAATTTTTATAGTTCTGATTATATCGAACTGCTTGGTATTAAAAGTGTAAAAGAAGAAGCGCTTTTTGAAAGGCCTATTATTCCGTATCCGGGCAGCCCCTTAGGCCGGATGTTATTAAAAAAGTATCATATCAGCGAGGATGATACTTGGGACTTCGCACTTAGATATACTTGGTGGTTACAGGTTGAGTATTTTTTGGTCGAAAATGAGATTAAAAAGAACGGATTCAGAGAAGAGTTGTTTTTTGCCCCCTTCGCGCCGGGAATAAAAGAAATTATTTTGAATTCTCCCATGGATCAAGTTAAAGACTTGGTCTATGCCATTCTTAGTTTGAGTTCATTTTGGGAGAAAAATTCATCAGGTTTTAGAGATTAAATTTATGAAAAAGAAATATATTTACAAAATAGGCTTCCCACACTGGCTGAAAGAGTTGATCGAAAAAGGGAAATATGATGATGTGAATCAGGCGTCTCCCAAGAAGACAAACTCTTATAAGTTAATTCACCGGCATAGAATCTACAATAAAAAACTTACAGTTGGGAGGGACATTATCGGTAGTAAAAAGCTACCCAAAATCATCAGTAAGTCTATCAATAACTCTAAATACACGTTTAGAACTGCCAGGCGATTAATTACTATTGAAAGACATAATGATTAGAATCGGATACTTTAATGATGGCCCGCTGCTGCCAATTAAGGAAGGCGCCGCAGAGAAAATAATAAACTTAATCAGATTTCAAAATATAGATAATGTTTCAGAAGTGGTTTTATTCGATTGCGAAAGGTCTTGGACCAACACCAAGCTTCTGTCGCAAGAAGATTTTAAAAGTGTTTTATTGCCAGAACATATTTTCTACGAAGACACTCGGAAGCTAAATGCTTTATTAAGGAAAATGAGAATACAGGCTTGTATTTTTACTAATCCTGAAAATCTTTTAAAAGTTGGCACAAAATTAAAGAGATTTCATCAAAAAATAATTTACGATTGTCATAATGTTAATAGCTTGCTGTCAAAACGAATAGGAGAAGCTAGACAGACATTCGATATTATTGAATTCATGGAATATGCAGTCGGGCAAATAGCTGAGCTCATTTTGCCATGTTCAAGCGTTGATCTCGAACATCTTGTAAAGCTAGGCGTTCCGAGGAAAAAAATGAGAGTCCTTGAAAATGGTGTTGACACCGAGAAAATTAAATTCGTTGGTCCCAACATAGAAGCCAAAGCAATTCTTTTTTTGGGAAACATATTCTATCAGCCAAATTCTAATGCAGTTCAAAATATATATAAATATTGCTATCAAGCTGGACGATTGAAAGGCTTTAAGTTTATTATTGCTGGCACTGCGCCTAAAGATATGATAGTCAAATACCAAACTCCAGAGTTTGAATTTTTAGGCTATGTTCCTGACTTAAATAAAGTTTTTAAAAAAACGACAGTAGCCCTCGCTCCTTTAACAGAGGGATCAGGGACAAGAATAAAAATACTAAACTACTTATCGGCAGGGATTCCCACCATTACCACAAAGCTTGGAATGGAGGGGCTGGAATTAACGCCGGAAGAGATATTTATTAGTGATGATATTCAAAACTATCCCAAATTTGTGAGGAAAATTGTTAACGGCGGGAGTTATGAAAAGCTAATACTTAATGCAAGAAGAAAAGTTAAAGAAAAATACGACTGGAGAGTAGTCTCTAAAAAGGCAATAAGTTATTATAGTGAACTACTGAATTGATGAAAAAAAAGAAAAAAAGTCAAAATAGTAATCGGGCATATTCATTTAAGAAATCATTTAGATTGCTTAAGGTAGCCGAAAGAAACGAAGCCTGGGCTACATACAGATTTAAAAACTTTTCTCAAATAGAGGGGAAATATCCTTATTATGCAACTCGGGCAAAGGGGGCATACGTTTGGGATGTGGATGGAAACCAATATATTGATTATCTTCTCGGATATGGCTCGGTAATATTAGGCCATGCTGACAAACGAGTAGATAGAGTAGTAATAGATGAAATAAAGAGGGGTAATAATGTTTCGCCTTTATGGAAGCCTATCCAAATTCAGTTAACAAATCTTTTGACCTCTGTTATCCCAAAAAGCGAGATGGCCTATCTGATGAGATCTGGATCCGACGCAACAAGTGGAGCGGTGCGTTTGGCCCGATTATTCACTAAACGAGATAAAGTCATCAGATGGGGATATCATGGCTGGCATGATTGGGCCACAACCGTTCCCGGTGGAATTCCCAGACATATTAAAAAGGATATTCTTGAATTTACCTATAACGATCTCGAATCGCTTAAGGCGATTTTTGAAAAGTATCCTAAGAAAGTTGCCTGTGTAATAATGATGCCCTTTGAACTTGAAAAGCCTAAAGATGGTTTTTTAAAGAAAGTGAGGCGTATCTGTCGTCGCTACGGAGCGCTTTTCATTCTTGATGAAATGAGGTCTGGGTTTCGACTGTCACTTGGCGGGGCTCAAGAATACTTTGATGTTCAGGCAGATCTGGCAACTTTTAGCAAAGCAATAGCAAATGGCTACCCTATTTCAGCGATTGTCGGCAGAGCCGATGTTTTAGCAGGACTCAAGGACACAGTCTTAGGAGCCACATATTTTGGCAATACTCCTGAAATGGCGGCCGCCATAGCGACAATCAAAATACTTCAAACCACCAATGCCCTTTCTCACATTTGGGAATTAGGGGAGTATCTTCGAAAGGAAACTGTCGATTTAATTTCAAAATTCGATATTCCGGCTGAATTTCTTGGCTATCCACCTTTTCCTTTTGTAAAATTCACGGTTGATGATGGGGTTCTCAGAGAGAAACTGAAGCGTACTTTTTACTGTGAAGCAACCAGGCATGGGGTATTCATTCATCCAAACCATCATTGGTATATCTCTGCCTCACATTTACGCAAAGACATAGAGCGAACAATAGAAATATTTCGATCTGCATTTGAATCAGTGGCCAAAGTTATGAAGAAGTAAAACCGATTAAAATCGACAGGGAAGAAGCCTCTTTAGCCTGGCAGTCTTAATCAATTTCTCCTAAGTAAATCGCCCAGTTTGGAAAGCCTTTTTGATAATCATCCAGTAACCTTTTAGTAAGATTTTTTGGCTTGACATTTAAATCTTTTAACTCTTCCAGCCCAACCCAGGTTTGCCATTGGTGTTTGCCGGGCTCGCCGTCAATGATACCCTCAATTTCTTCAAATTTATCAATCTCGCCAAGAATATAAAGCTCGAGACTATGTTCATTGATTTCCGGAATAATAAAATCACGAATATATAAAATCTTTTTGAATTCAAATTTAGCCCCATTGCATTCCTCTTTTATTTCCCTTTGGCAAGCTTGCTCAACTGTTTCCCCATATTCCATTGCTCCACCAATGTAAAAATAATAGTCTTCGTCTTTAGTGTAAGTCATTAGGATTTTACCCTCTTTGATAATAATTAGCCTGACCCGGATTTTTATTTTATTTTTAACCATTTGATCCGACTCTTTAAGAAACTAATCAGTTCTTTTTCAGTTTTGGCAATACAATCAAAACAACCAGCAAGCATTGGATTAAGTCTTGCATTTAAGAAGGCCGCCCGAATATCGGTTTGCAAACCAACAATCAATTTCTTCTTCTTGCTTTGTTTTTGCTGATAGGCAATCCCCAGCTCAACACAAGCACCTTCATCCTGCACCCGGCCGTCAAGGATAAAAAGAAAAATATCCGATTCGGTAATCTTTTTGACATCTAATTCAAACATCGCTTTTCTTCTTTTTTCTTTGGACATCTTGTCAAAAGGAGCCTTGCTTTTTTCAACTCCGTCTCTTTGAGGTAAGAAGACTCTAAAACCCAAGGATTCAATTTTCTGAGTGAGTTTAAGATTAAATTCCTTTTCTGCTTGAGAAAATAGCGGTCCGGCAAAATAAATTAACATATTTGCTTTTTCTTTTTTAACCACCGGATAAATTCATTAAAAACAGTTGGTCGCCATATTTTTTGGTCATAGTCTTCTTGCTCTTTTGGGGAAAATTCAGAATAGGGCTTATTAAATCTTTCCGGGATAAAAATGCGATCAATATCTCTAATTTTACGAGGATTATCTTTGCCAAGATAGTCAGTCACAATACCTTTCAAAAGTTTAGCGAAAATTTTTTCTTCTTGAGAATATTTAAAACAAACAACATTGGCAAACTCCCAACGACGATCCTTTTTACCTTCTAATAATTTTAGGATCTCTCGAGCACCAATATATTTGTCGACAAACTTGATATAGGTTTTGGGGAAATCGTTCAAAGCCTTGATAAAGTAAGCAGCGTCTAGAGTGAAGACTGGTTTTTTAAGCTGGTTGTAAGCAAAATTAGCCTTTTCACGAGCAATTTGATAAACATCTTCGCTTCTGGATTCCGTCAGATCAGTTTTAAACCACTTCAGGGCAATCCCCTTCTGGTCAAAATGCTCCTTTGCCTGCGAAAATTTCCATCTATTGGAAGTGGCAAAATAAAGTGATCTTATGGTTGCTTTCGGACAATTATATACTCAAACCATTGTTCTTGAAAATGGACTGATTTGGCTATTTCTTCATCCGTCATGTTCTCTTTCTCGGGTGGAACAACTACTAGCTTGTCGTTGTCGTCATTTAGGCGATGAATAATAGCGATACATTTTCCTTGGGCTTTCTTAATTGGCTTATCACTGCCTAAGAAATAAGCGTCGATAATCCTGCCACCAATCCTGCCACCTTAAGGATGTTACAATTCTCCGGTAGGGTATAAAAACGGTCGAGCTTTTAATCCTTGCTACTTATGGAGATATCCTTGAATCTCAGGTTGTAGCAACCAAAATAGATGCGTGGCCTTTTTTCAGAGAAGAGACTCTTTTATCTCAGCTAACACTAACATATGATCCCACAAGCATGACTGTTTACGGGAAAAATCACCTCGTTGTTGTGGGTTATAACAGGCTATAAATCGTGGTCATTTTCTTAGTCTTGCTGCTCGCGTCTTTCCAATTCTTACTGGCTGAGCGGGCCGGTCTAGGACCTTATCATTCAACCTTAATACCCCTTCTTTTTAAGTCTTCCTCGCTTTCAAATTCGAGGTAGTTTTGGGTAAGTTCTTCCCCCGCCCTTATATTACGCGTGGCCACTAAATATGCATCTTTTTGTTTGGGATCTTGGGTTAATGTGGCATTGATGGAATGATTAATAAATTTCGAATTATCAAAGTCTACATGCCAAACATTGTTTTGCATGTCCCAAAATCCCCAATATTTAATCTCCCTTTTTTCTTTTTCGTCTAGGGAATCGAATTGTTCCTGGCTAATATTTACATCCAAAAGGGGACTGGCTGAATATACCAGTTGTCCTTTTCTTACATCTTCATCAGCAAACAACCCAATTCCATGAAGTTTTGATTTATTGAGTTTATATTTAATATGAATCATATTTTTAGCCGCGCAGGCCGGTCTAGGACCCGCTCACTTTTTAGAACTGTCCTCTTGGGGAATTTCTAAATCAAACTGTTTACTGAGTGATTTAAATATCTCTTCAAACTTTTTCTCTGTTGTCTCATCGAAAATCTTCTTTTTATTATTAACATTAATAAGTTTTCTGTATATATGGAAGGCTACTCCGGTTTTGTCTAGTTCAATTTGACGCCCGTCCCCAAAATAGGTCGGGTTCGATTTGTTTAAAGAATCTTCAATATATCTAACGATGCCACCCTTCAATGCTTCTTTTCCCGGTAAGCAAAAATTTTTATCTATTTTCAAATCAGGTAACCATGTTCTAAGAGAAATATATTCCTGGACCTCAAACAAAAACTCTTCATGGGTGTAAAGATCTTCGATACCTTTTATTGTCTGTTCAGTGAACTTGAGAGGTTTTTTCCTTTTCGATTTCTCCTGCTGTTCTATTAAGTTCTTAACAATCTCCTCTAGATTTAAAATGTATTCTTTTGATAAAACTAACTCGATAATCTCTTCTTGTGCTTTCACAGTATCCACTAAACCAACAGAGGCAATTTTACCCCTAGATCTATCAGCAAGAAATTTTAGATATAACGGAATACATGGATATCCTTTTGTAGGCACTAAAATTCTCTTAAAGGAATCGCTAGATTCTTTCCATTTAGAATCCTCTCTAGTATTTTGGAAATAAATAAGCCATCCACGTAAATGAAAATAATCGGAAATACCCTCTACAATCACATGATTTTTTCCTGTAAGCATCTGTTCTCCAACAAACAACCCTAATAACTCTTTTATAGGTGATTCTAAGTCTTCATCTTTCCAAAAACGGGTATGAATAGTGGTACCTCTTTCTTTATCACGATTTTCAACAACAAAAATACGTTCAGGTCTATGCCATTGAATCATAACTGGTTGGTGGCTCGTGTAAATAATTTGAGAATCATTTGCTCTCTTCTCAAATAATTCCTTAAGGTCAATTTGACCTGTGGAATGAAGATGCTGTCCTGGCTCGTCAAAAAGCCATATTATCTGCGTTTCTTTCTTACTCGCTACAGCTAATTTAGTATAAAAGCGAAGAAACCATTGTTCTCCCTCGCTTAAATCAGTTAATTCTCTAACTCGTCCCTGGGGAGTTTCAAACAAAAATACGAGTTCTTCCTTCTGAGCAGATATTTCCATTTTTAATTTATATTGTGTAAATACTTTGCTTAGTGCTAAGTTCAGGTTTTCTGCTGCGTCACGTAGATTATTTGTTAGACTAGATTTTTTGACTTTAAAATCATCAACAGTCTTCTCTGTCAATTCAATTAAATCTTGTAAAAATGGGTGATTATTGCTATTTTTAAGTTCGTTATATTTTACAGACGATTCTATTGGATAGTCATTAAAACTTATCAAATTAATATTTAATTTTTTCCAAAACCTAGAGATTAACTTTATCAAATCAAAATTAACAGCCTTTCTGGTTGAACGGATTAGTTCTGTTATTCGATTTTTTGTTTCAACATCAAGAGAATCGGAGGATTGTCCTACTAAGTTTTCAACCAATTCCAGGAACTTAATTACCTTATCTTTATGCGAGAACGTTTCTATTCTGTTTTTACTTTCCCAATCTGTTTCCACAAAAAGATAGAATTTACTCAAACTTTCTGCATTTGCTGAAGGGGGAGTGGCTGGAGGTGTCTCAGGTTGTGGTTCCGGAGATGGTGGCATTTGTACAGTTGGTGGGTTTGGCGGTGCTTCTGCCTGTGGATCTATTTTTTTAGGAAATTTATTCTGAATTAGAGATATAATCTCCTTTATATTTTTTATTGCTTCGGGTTTAATGTCTTTCTTAAAATCTAACGGTTCAAATTTATATACAGGATCTTCGCCAATATTTTTAATTAATGTTACATTAAAACCCTTAATAGTTTGTCTATTAAGATCGTTTTTCTCAAGAACCACATCATCACGATTATCAAATTGAACCTGAATTCCAATATTTATTGTTTCCTCCTTATTTTTCTTCTCAAAATGACATTCATCAGACAATAAACGGTTATCCTTAATCGCCATTAGAGCATGAAGAATGTTTGATTTACCACTTCCATTCTTACCAATCAAACAGGTTATTTTCTTATCTAAAAGATCAAAATTCTCTATTGAGTTGATTGATCTATAGTTTTTAATGCTAAAAGACGTAATTCTCATAAAAAAACCCGCCAAGAGCAGGTTAGATAGAGTATATAACGCAGTCAAAAATAAAGCAATTCACAATTCGATCTTTACAACAAATACTAGATTTGTAGCTACAAGACAGCTTTCGGTTTGTCACCTACAAGGGATGAAGCCGCGATTACCATAGGGTGCACGTGTTGGCTGCGGGGCTTGGATTCGAACCAAGATTTTTGCTTCCAGAGAGCAACGTGCTGCCGTTACACCACCCCGCAATGAATCTAGTCTATTTTAGCAAAAAATGGCCTTAAATTAAAGCTGGTTGACAAGGGCGGCGGCAATGCATTAAGCTAGAGCTAATAATAAAATGAAAAAACTATCTTTAGGAATTTTTTTACTGGCCTTAATCGTTTTTTTTACCACTCCAAGCCTGGCCAGAAACCAAGCTGAAGCCACACCTGTTCAAGAAAGAAATCAGGCCAGGATTCAAATTCAATCTGAAAGTGAGGGGGAAGAAGCTACTAGCCGGGGAGTGCTACGCAGTGCGGAGCGGAAAAGCGAGGTTGCCAAAGCAGTAGAAGTGCTTTTAAGTGCCGCTGACAGAAGCGGTGGTATTGGCCCGCAAATCAGGGAAATTGCCCGGGCTCATAATGAAGGACAAAACAAGGCTGAAGAAGAGCTTGCTCAATCAAGAGCTCAGGCCCGCTGGCGCAGACTCATTCTGGGAGCTGATTATCAGGCCTTAAAAGAAGCCAGAAAAGAAATCCAGCAAATGCAAGTAAGAATTGAGCAGCTTAAACGAATTCAAGAGAAAGTCCAAAACCAGGCCCTGGCCCAGCAAATTCAAGAAGCGGTTCAAACTCTGGAAAGGGAAAAAGCTGGTTTACTTGAAGAACTTAACCTGGAAGAAAATCAATTTAGCCTTTTTGGCTGGCTAAGGAAATTAGTCCTCTTCTGAAGAAAACTCTTCTTTCAGCTTATTGACATCAGTAATTACCAAGCGCCTTCCTTTGCCAGCAATTAGTTTTTTCTCCTTAAGTTTCAACATCTGAAGGGTAACTGTTTCGCGAGTTAAGCCAGTTAAACTGGCAATCAGGCGATGAGTAACCGCAAAATCCAAAGGCACATTTGTTTTTCTAGCCCGATCAGCCGCCAACCAGAGTAAAACTGCCGCTACTTTGCTATAAGCATCACCAGAAGCCAAATATTCTACTCTCATTAAAAGCTGCTTGATAGTGCAAGAAAAATCATCGATTAAGTCAGGAAAAAGCTCTGGATTTTCAACAATGAAATTTATCATTTCCTCTTTGGGAACTTGCCAGACTTCTACTGGAGTAGCTGCTTCAATATAATATTGTCTTTTCATTTTTTTCTCAACAAAAAAAGGTAAAAAGGAAGAGGGTTTGGCAATATGAATCGTCACTTCTTGACCATTTTTACTAATGGCATAAATTCTTACAAAGCCTGATTTAATATAATTTACAAAAGAAAAAGAGTCCCCGGGGCGATAAAGCAGTTCTTCTTTTTTATACTTAACTAAACGGAATTTACCAAAAAAAATTTCCAGCTCTTTTTTAAATCTTGGATTCATATTGTTTAATTAATAAAAGTAGCATAATAATAAATACATTCTTACATTTTTTTCAGTAATAAAATTAACAAAGGCTCAAATTGGCAATAAAAACTGCTCGTTTGCTCCTTTAGATTAAAATCTGACAACAGTCTCTATGTTTGAAGGAAACGAAGAGGAAATTAAATTAAAAGATTTAGTCTAAAAAGTGTCTCTTTTTTTCCTAAAATTACTGCTGACTCGGTAATTGGAGGGGTAAAACGGCTCCCGGTCAAAGCAATTCTAAAAGCCATATAGAAATTTCCTATCTGCCAACCTTTTTCTTTCATCAAAGTGCCAAGTTTTTTTTGAATATTTTCATTTGTCCATGGTTCAGTTTCCTGAAGTACCCTAACTGCTTCACTTAGAAATTTTTTATACTCTAAACTTTTAAACAATTCAAGCTTAACTTTGGGTCTTTCAAAGAAAAAACCAGCTAAAGAAGTAAAATCGGAAAGTTTTGTAATTCTTTCCTTGACTAAAGGGATTACTTTTTCTAAAACTTTTTCTTCTGCTTTTGCCAGCGCAAACGGTTTTATTAATAAAAGTAGCTCTTTGTCTGACTTTTGGCGAAGATAATAACCATTGAACCAATCTAATTTCTTGCGATTAAAAACAGGGTTGGAAATCTGTAAATGGCCTTTGGAGAAATTATCCACAAACTCTGATAAACTAAAAATTTCTCGATCATCTTTTGGAGCCCAACCCAAAAGCATAATAAAATTCAAAAGTGCTTCTGGTAAATAACCTTCAGCTAAGAATTCTTCTACAGAAACACTCCCTTTTCTTTTGGAAAGTTTTCCCCCTTTAGGGTCTAAGATATCAGTCAAATGGCCAATTTGGGGTCGCTCAAAACCCAAATAGTCGAACAAAAGCAGGTGGACCGAAGTACTGGGCAACCAATCCCGGCCACGAATAATATGGGAAATTTCCATTAAAGAATCGTCAACCACGACTGCCAGATGATAAGTGGGGAAGCCGTCGGATTTCAGCAGCATCACCTCGTCAATATGGTTTGTTTCCCAAGAGATTTCTTTGCCTAAAACAAAATCACGAAAAGAAACTTTCTGGTTGTCAGGAACCCGAAGACGAACAGCCGGGGCGATACCGGACCTCATTTTCCTTTTGAGCTGGGCAGGAGTTAAATTACGACACTCATCACGCAATTTAATCTCTTTTTCCTGATGTCTTTTTTGAATTACTTCTTGGCTTTCCGGAGGACAAAAACAATAGTAAGCCTGACCATTGGCTAAGAGCTTATCAGCGTATTTCTTGTAAATTCCAGCCCCAGCCCGTTGAGACTGGATATAAGGGGCAAAAGGGCCGTCAACTTGCGGCCCCTCATCCCAATTCAGCCCAAAAGTTTTTAGGTTTTCCAGTATTTTTTCCGTGGCGCCGGCAACTAATCGACGCTGATCCGTATCCTCAATTCTTAAAATAAACTTGCCCTGGTGGCTCTTGGCAAAAGCATAGGAATAAAGAGCGGTTCTTAGGCCACCAATGTGCAAAAAGCCGGTTGGACTGGGGGCAAATCTAGTTTTAACCTTATTCATCTTTTCTTGATTTTACCTCAAATTCTACCTATACTCAAACTTGCATGGCGACCTTAACCCAAACTGCCTATTATTCCCGAAAAGCAATTAAATACGGCAGTATTGGCCTGCTTGCTTTAATCATTCTTAGAGCCACTTTTGTTTCCGTACGTACTTATTGGAAAAGACGATATCCGCCGCCACCTCCCCAACCAACAGTCGCCTTTGGTAAGCTACCCAAACTCAATTTTCCTCAAGAGGGGAATTTGCCCCCAATGAATTTTAAATTGGAAACTATTTCCGGTACCTTGCCACAATTATCCTCCCAAGCGAAAGTGTTTTTTATCCCCCAACCTTCACCAAATCTTTTGGCTTGGGACAAAACCAAAACTTGGGCAAGAACCTTAGGTTTTACCCAAGAGCCGGAAAAAACAGATAAATTTTCTTATCGCTTTGAAAGTGAAATTGAACCTAAAACTAGCCTTGAAGTTAATGTCTTAACCAGAAACTTTCACTTATTTTATGATTGGAAAAATGACTTGGAAATTCTTTCTTCAGGCAATCCTCCTCAAGAAGCTCAAGCCATTTCTCTGGCCCGGGGATTTTTGCAAACTGCCAATGCTTTAAGTGAAGATCTCTCTCAAGGAGAAGCAGAAGTCATCTATTTCAAATACAAAGATGGAAACTTAGCTAAGGCGCTTTTTTTTTCTGAGGCCAACTTTGTCAAAGTCAACCTCTTGCGTAAAGAGATTGACCAAATTAAAGTCTTGCCAGCCAACCCCAAGGATAGTAATGTCTCGGTGATGATGACAGCCGCCGCTGGCCGCAATCGGGGCGTTATTGAAGTCAACTACACTCATTTCCCCATCTCTGAGGGAAATTATGCTACTTATCCTCTCAAAGACGCTAGTGTTGCCTGGTCACAGCTAACCAGCGGCAAGGGATTTGTGGCTAATTTGGGCAATAATCCCAGCGGCAAAGCGACTATCAGGAATGTCTATCTGGCTTACTATGACAGCCAAAGCCCGCAAAACTTTTTACAACCAATAATAGTTTTTGAAGGAGATAATGACTTTTATGCTTATGTACCAGCGGTGAGTGACCAGTGGGTAGAGGGTGACTAATAATCGGGCAAAACTGTTTGCCAACTGAAATTTTCAAAAATCCATCCAATTAAAGCTTGAGTCTCTCCAAAACGGTCCTCGCTTCCTAAAACAACCGTCACTATTTTTTCTCCGTTTCTTTCAATCAGGGCAATCAGGCACTCGCCAGCATTTTGGGTCCAACCGGTTTTCACCCCCCTAACTCCCTCCAGCTTGCCTATCAGCTCATTGGTATTTTTCAGAAAATGGCTGTGGGTTTGGGAAATATCAGAGATCACCAAAGCAGGCGTAGAAACAATCTCGGCAAAGGTGGGATTTTTAACTGCCGCTAAAGTTAATCTGGCCAAATCCTGGGCACTAGAAAAATGGCCTTCTTCATCAAAACCAATTGGATTAGTAAAGCGAGTATTTTTTAGCTGCAGCTGAGCGGCTTTTTGATTCATTGCCTCCACAAAAGCCGAGATTCCGCCAGGATAGTTCTGGGCCAAAACCAAAGCGGCATCATTGCCAGAACCGACTAAAAGACCGTAAAGCAAGTTTTCAACGGTTATCTCCTCGTCAGCTATCAAGCCAATCTGATTTCCTTCAATCTCAAATTCAGCTACTTTTAGGACTTGTGAAAGTGGATAAAAGTCTAAAGAAACCAAAGCCGTCATTATCTTGCTAGTAGAAGCAGGAAAAACTTTTTCTTCAGCATTTTTTTGATACAAACTCACCATTGAAGCCGCATCCAGAGCAATCACTGAACGGGCAGAAAAAGAAGGTGGCGCAGAGACTCTTTTGTTTAGCGGATAGGGAGCAGGAGTCGGCAAAAGTTCTTTAAACCCCAAGGTTTTTTTAATATCTGGACCAGGGGTTTTAACTATTTCTAAGCCAATGAGCAGAAAAAGCAAAATTGCCAGCAAGCTTAAAAGAAAGGAAAAAATTAAAAAATATTCTTTGGGGACCTCTTTCTTTTTGGTTTTAGGTTTTCGGCTGACTTTAATCTTTGGCCAGTTGATTTTTTTAAAGCTAGGCAAGGAAATAGAAAAAAGAATCATTTGGTAGCTCTCTTTTTGGGAAGACTAACATCAATTCTCTCCATATCTCGCGGGAAAAGTGAGGCTTCACGAACATTCTCCAAGCCCAAAATTTGCATGGTGATGCGCTCGGCTCCTAGGGCAAAGCCTCCTTCTGGCGGCAATCCATACTTAAATGCCTGAAGATAAATCTCAAAATCCCGGGGTCGGTTTCCCCATTTACGGATATGTTCCAACAACGTCTGATAGTCATTAATTCGCTGACCACCAGTTATCCATTCCAAGCCTCTGCCTAAAAGGTCAAAGCTGCAAGTAAACTCAGGATCCTCGGGATCAGGATAAGTATAAAAGGGTCTTTTGGCAGTGGGGAAATGGGTAATAAAAATTAATTCTGAACCATATTTTTCCTGGGCATAGCGACAAATCTCCCGCTCATCTTCAGGGTCTAAATCTGGTTCTTGCCGCTGGTCTCGGCCAGTTCTTTTAAAAATAATTTCTTGAGCCTCTCTTAGTTTCAGCCGGGGAAAAGCTTTGCTCAGTTTGGGCAAGCTGGCAGAAAACAGCCCAAGCTCAGCCCGATTCTCTTTCTCCACTTTAGCAAAGGTATCGCGGATTACCTTTTCCACCACTTCCATAATCTCCTCAAAAGAGTCGATAAAGCCCATCTCTGCATCCAAACTTATATATTCAGTTAAATGACGGGTGGTCACCGAAGGTTCGGCTCGATAAGCACGGGCCAGGGTAAACACCCGTTCAAAAACACCCACCATAATTTGTTTATAAAGCTGGGGGGACTGGGCTAAAAAGGCACTCCGGTCAAAATAGCGAAGTCGAAAAAGCTGAGCTCCGCCCTCAGTGGCAGTGGGAACAATTGTCGGCACCTGAATTTCCGTAAAGCCCTGGCTTCTCAGAGATTCCCTAAAGCCAGTAATAATTGTTTCCTGAACCTTAAAAATTGCTTGAATTTTAGGATGGCGCAAACTCAAAGGCCGGAAATCCAAAAGCGTCGGCAGAGAAACCTTCAGTTCTGGACCACCCATATCAAAGGGTAGCTCAGCTGCTGGAGCTAAAATCTTTAATTCTTTGGCAGCAACCTCGATTTTGCCGGTAGCAAGCTCGGGTTTTACCATTGACTGGGGCCGCTTCTTAACTATTCCTCTAATCTCGACTACCCATTGCGGCCGCAACTGCTTTACTTTTTCAATTCCGGCAAAAACCACCTGAACCAGACCAGTCCGATCGCACAAATCAATAAAAGTAATTTTGCCGTGGTCCCGTCGGGTATTAACCCAACCTTTAATTAAAACTTCCTGACCAACTTTTTGGGGAGTTTGGGAAACTAAGGCTCTTTTCATGCTTCTATTATACCTCGCCGCGAAGGGATTTTAAAATTTTCCTACGGGCATTTTGGGTAACCACAAATCTTGACCATTTCCCCGAAGGCTTACCGCCTTCCTTTTTTAAGATATAAACCATCTCTCCACTTTTAAGTTGGTAATCCAAAGAGACCATTTTTCCATTAACTATCGCTCCACAAGCTTCATTACCCAAGTCAGAATGAACCATGTAGGCAAAATCAATTGGAGTAGCACCTTTTGGCAGCTCATAAACATCCCGTTTAGGAGAAAAAACATAAATTTTCTCGCCAAAAATTTCCTCTACATTAGCAGTCGACCATTCGTGCAACCGTTTAACCCAATCTGTTTTTTCTTCTGAGGCCCTAGAGGCCGATCTTTTTCCTTGGCTTTTGTAGTGAAAGTGAGCTGCCTGGCCAAACTCGTTCTCGGTGTGCATCTGAGCAGTCCTAACCTGCAGTTCAAAAATCCTTGCCTTTTCGTCTTGAACAATGGTGTGCAAAGCCCGATAACCATTGGGTTTGGGTTTGGCAATATAGTCATCAAACTCCTCGGGCAAAACCGTAAAGATTTTGTTGACTACCCCCAAAACCTGATAACACTGGGGAATTTCCTCAACAATTACCATTAAAGCCATCTGGTCATAAACTCGCTTAACCAGTAAATCCTTGACCTTGCCTTCACGCTGATAACGAAGAAGTTTTCTCCAAATAGAATAAATATGTTTGGCACGGCTAAATACTTGCTGAGGATAAACCTTAGCCTCAACCAGTTCCCGCAAGAGCTTTCTTTTAATTTTCTTAATCGCCTCTTCCATCTCTTGCTGGTCCAACTCAAGCTGACTTTCAATTGCTTGATAAAGCTCAGGGTGAATCAGGGCAAAACCACCATCTTCCAGTTCTCGTTTAAATCGATAAACTCCTAAAATCTCCGCAATCGGAGCATAAAAGTTTAAGGCCTGTTTAGCAGCCCAGACTCTGTCTTTTGCCGGCAGAAAAGAAATTGTTTTAACGCTATCTGTTCGATCGGCCAGACGAATTAAGGCTACCCGAACATTTTTAGCCAAAAGCAAAAAAGTTTTTCTTAAATTCTCAGAAAGATTAGAACTGTGGAAAGAAAGCTGATTTTGTGAAAGCTGGGTCAGAGTTTCAACACAAAAAGCAACTTCAGAGCCAAACTCTTTTTCCAGTTCCGAAGGAGTCATTCCCCCTTTTCTTATTGACTCATGAAGCAAAGCGGTAATCACGGCCTGCTCATCAAGATGAATATCGGCAACCAAGTCAGCCACATTTAAAAGGTGGGTAGTCAAGCGATCGCCAGAAAGCCGTTTTTCTCTAGCGTGGAGTTTGGCGGCTAACTGGTAAGCTTTTTTAATCAAGTCAAAATCAGCTTCCGGACTATAAGTCTGAACTTTGGCAATTAAGCTTTTCCAGTCCGCCATTTTAAATAGCCCTAAAATCCTTTATCTTTAGCTCTAAATTCTTTTGCCCATTCCATTCATTTAAAGTTAAAGAGTAAGCAACTTCAACTTTCTGACCCAAAGAAAGCTGGGGAGCAAGAAAACCCCGACCAAAGGCAATTGCTCCAAAAACTACTAAAGGCTCTTTTGCGTCTGCTAAAACTAGCTTTAAATGCTTGCCTTCCCTGCCTACCAAACGAAATTCCTTAATTACAGTTTGACTTTTAAAAACCGGTTGGGGATTAGCCAATCCAAAGGGCTTAAGATTAGCCAACTCTTGCCAAAGAGAAAGCGAAAGAGCCGACAAAGGCAACTCAAGGTCAATTTTCAAACTTCTTTCTAACAAGCCTGAATCAATTTCCTCCTCAGCCACTAAAGCCAATCCTTTTTTAAGCTCTTCTATTCTGGCTGTCTCCAGGGTAAAACCAGCGGCCATTGGATGGCCACCAACATCAACCAATAAATTAGACTGAGTTCTGATAGCCTCAATAATATTAAAGCCGTTAATTGAGCGGGCCGAAGCTTTGGAATAGACCTCACCTTGAGAAATGACTATTGAGGGTCGGTAAAATTCCTCGGTTAATTTACTGGCCGCCAAACCAATCACTCCTTCCTGATAACTCTCATGGCTGACAAAAATAAGCTTGGGCAGCTCTTCTCCTTGAATTTGCTCGAGCAAAAGCTCCCGGGCGTGTTTGGCGGTCTCTTCGGTTAAAACCTGCCTTTCCTGGTTGGTCAAGCCCAATTTTGAGGCCAGGGCTTGGGCTTGGCTGCTTTTAGGAGTGCAAACCAGTCTTAATGATTCCAAAGCATGCTCCATTCTGCCGGCCGCATTAAGCCGAGGACCAATAATAAAACCAACTTCATAAGTATCAATCGTTCCTGGTTTAATACCGGCTTCTTCAAAAATAGCCAAAAGACCGCAGCGCTTGGTTTTGTTCAGAGCTTGCAATCCATACTTTACCAAGCTGCGATTGACCCCCAAAAGCGGCTCCAAATCGGCAATGGTAGCAATCGCCACTAAATCCAAAAAATTAGGGCAAGCTTTTTTTTGGCTTTGATAAATTCCCCGGGCCAAAAACCAGGCAATCGCCGCCGCACAAACTTGGTCAGTGTGAACTACTGCTTGACACTCGGGCTTTTTTTCTTCTAGTTGATGATGATCACAAACAATGACATCGATTCCCAGACCTTGGGCATATTTAATTTTTTCTGCTGCGGTAATCCCATGGTCCACGGTGATAAGCAACTTAAGATTGGCATCTTTCTCTTTTAGCTGAGAAATGGATTTTTTATTAAGGCCATAGCCTTCGCTGACTCTTTCGGGGATATAGGGCAAAACTTTTTTGCTCAGGCGATAAAGGCTTTCCCATAAAATTGCCGTTGCACAAATCCCGTCAGCATCATAATCGCCATAAACAACAATCGATTCACCTTTTTCAATCGCTCTATTAATCCTTTTGACAGCTTTGGTAAGTTCTTTCCTGTCAATTCCCAAATCAGAAGCAGAAAATTTATTCGGCTGAATTGGGTTTAAAAATTCCTCAATCTCTTTTTTGTTTTTAAGTCCCCGATTCTCCAAAATGGCCCGGACAACATTTTCCTTTTCAAAACTTTCAATTTGATTTAAAATTTTCCAGTTCATTTGTTCATTTAATAAAACAGCAGCCGATAATAAGGATGTGTTACAATTTTAGCATATGAGACGCCTAATTGAAGAAAAACTAGTCAAAAAAATCCCCGAGGAGGTTTTTGAAATTTTTGAAAAATTTGTCAAAGCGGGATTTGAAATTTACCTGGTTGGCGGGGCAGTCCGGGATTTGCTCTTGGGCCGAGAAATTCATGATGCTGATTTCACCACCAATGCACGACCAAAACAAACCCAAAAACTTCTTCCTCACAGCTTCTATGATAACATTTTTGGGACTGTCAGGACGATCATTCCAACCAAAAGAGGGAAAGAAAAATATGAAGTTACTACTTATCGAACCGAAAGAGGCTATACTGACAAAAGACGACCAGACGAGGTTTCTTGGGGAAAAACTTTAGCCGAAGATTTGCAAAGAAGAGAGCTGACTATCAATGCCATGGCTCTCGGCCCCCTCAGACAAGCCCCCAGGCTCTCTTTAAAAAAGCTTGAATTGATTGACCTCTTTGATGGCCAAAAAGACCTGGAAAACCAGCTTATTCGGGCCGTAGGAGACCCAGGTAAGCGTTTTTCTGAAGATGCCCTGCGGATGATGCGAGCAGTTCGTTTTGCGGCCCAGCTTGGTTTTACAATTGAGCCAAAAACTTTTGCCGCCATTACTAAAAACGCTCACTGGTTAAGAGAAATTTCCCGAGAAAGAATTCGAGACGAGCTTTTTAAGATTTTAGAGAGCCAGTATCCTTCAGAAGGAGTCACTTTGCTTTTGACTACTGGCCTTTTGCAATATATTATTCCTGAACTGATTAAAGGTTATGGCCTTGACCAGGCTAAACATCATATTTACGATGTTTGGACTCACTCAATTCTCTCTTTAAAATTTGTTCCCAGCAAAGACCCTTTGGTTCGCTTGGCAACTTTAATTCATGATATTGGCAAGCCGATTACCGCTCGGGGAGTGGGTGAAGAGCGGACTTTCTATAACCATGAAGTAGTCGGGGCAAAAATCGCCCAAAAAATAGCCAAGAGGCTTCGGCTCTCCAGAAAAGATGAAGAAAAACTGGTTAGGCTAGTTCGCTGGCATCTTTTTACCGTTGATGAGCGGCAAACTGATTCAGCAATCAGAAGGTTTATCCGTAATGTCGGCAAAGAAAACTTAGACGATATTTTGGCCTTAAGAATTGGTGATCGGCTCGGTGGCGGAGCCAAAGAAACTTCCTGGCGCCTGGAAAAGTTTAAAAAAAGATTGGTAGAAGTCCAAAAACAACCTTTTGCGGTAACTGATCTTAAAGTTAATGGTCATGATGTCATGAAAATTTTTGGCCTCAAACCCGGCCCCAAAGTTGGCGAAATCCTCAAGCAAATTTTTGAAGAAGTGGTGGAAAAGAAAACTAAAAACGAAAGAGAGGCTCTTTTAAAAAGACTAAAAGAACTCCAAAAACACAGCAAAGGTTGAGTTTACTTTCTGGAAAAAAATGGTAAGGTCAACTTTCTTTTTTTTCTGGCTTCCATCGAACTATGCCAGATAACCAGCAAAGGAGCTGCAGTGAAAGTGGAAGAGTAAGTGCCGGAAATAGTACCAATAAGCAGGGCCAAGACAAACCATCTGATAGTCGCTCCGCCCAAGAGATAAAGAGCAATTAGCATAAAAATAATGGTCATTGAATTGTTGACTGAGCGCGATAAGGTTTCTGTTACTGCTTTGTTAACCAAATCCTCAAAAGGAATGCCGGAAAACTGCTTTTGTGATTCCCGAATTCGGTCATAAACCACTACCGTATCATGAACCGAAAAAGAAAGAATCGTTAAAACCGCGGTTACATAAAGGGTATCAATTTCTATCCCGGCAAAATGCCCTAAAAGGCTGAAGAAGCCCAAAAGAACCAAAGAGTCATGAAACATCGCTAAAATCGCACAAATACCGAACATCGGCTCTTTAAACTGCCGCCAAACATACAAAAGAATAAAGCCGGCCGCCAGGGCAATGGCAATAAAAGTTTTTTTGATTAATTCTTTGCCCAAAGTCGGCCCGACTGTTTCAAAGCGCAATTCGGCTGGTTTTTCCTCAACTTCCTGGGCAACCAAGCTAATAATTAAAGAAGCTTTTTGCCGGTCAATCGGTTTGGACTTAATCAAAATTCGGCTTTCTCCAGAGGATTGGATTGAAGAATATTCAATTTCCTCTTTTTTTAAAATCTCCTCAATTTGTGAACGAACCTCCGCTCCTTTTCTCTCTTTGAACTGCAATTCCAAAAGGGAACCACCAGTAAAATCAATTGAGGGGCGTAAGCCCCATTTAAGCAAAGAAAAGACCCCCGGCACAATCACCAAGGCCGAAATTAAAAAGTACAACCAGCGATAGCGCATAAAATTCATTTTTATCCCCGATAAAATACCCTAATTAGATTTCTGGTAACAACAATGCCCGTAAAAAGCGAAACGGCAATGCCAATAGCCAAAGTCAAGGCAAAACCACGAACCATCCCAGAAACATTTAAAAATGGCCAGTCAAAGGGATTAAATAGAATAAAAGCGGTAATCAAAGTACAAATATTGGCGTCTCTGATTGAATCCCAGGCTCGGCCAAACCCCAGCTCCATCGCTGTTTTTAGGGGCTTTCCTGTTCTTACTTCCTCTTTCATTCTCTCAAAAATAAGGATATTGGCATCGACGGCCATACCGACGGAAAGCAAAAAGCCAGCAATTCCCGGTAAAGTTAAAGTCACGGGAATAAGTTTGTACAAAGCCAAAGTCATCAGGCCGTAAATAACTAAAGCCAAATTTGCCAAAAAGCCTAGTTTGCCATAATAAGCAGCCATAAAACCCATTACCAAGAAAAGGCCAATCATTCCTGCTCGCACTGACTTTTGCACTGACTCCTCACCCAAAGTCGCTCCAATATTTCGCTGTTCAATTAAATGAATCGGCACCGGTAGGGCGCCAGCATTAAGCTGAATTGCCAGTTTTTTGGCTCCTTCAACACTAAAGCCGCCTTTAATAACGGCATTACCAGTAGTAATCGGCTCCTCAACTTTTGGAGTAGAAACAGGGGCCCCGTCCAAAATAATGGCCACTACTCGGCCGGTATTTCGACTGGTAATTTCAGCAAATTTTTTCGCTCCCTCTGAATTAAACTCCAAACCGACTACCGGGCTACCAGTATTGGGATCAAATTGAACCACTGAGCGCTTAAGCTCTTTTCCAGTCAGATCTGTTTTGAGAAAAAACTCGCCGCTTTCAGAAGCTTGCTTTTGATCGGGATTTTCTTCCCAAAATTCCAACTGAGCCGTTTTACCAATTAAATCAACAGCTTGATTAATATCTTTTACGCCAGGCAATTCGACAATCAACCGATAATCGTCATTGGCCTTGGCAGTTTGGACTAAAGCCTCACTCACCCCAAAAAAATTAACTCTCTTTTCAATGTTTTCGCGGGCAGCCAAAAGTGCCTCTTGGCGATCTTCCTCTTCAATTCCTTCCATCTCGGCACTAAAAACCAAATGGGTTCCTCCCTGTAAGTCAAGCCCTTTTTTAATTTCCAAAGGTCTTTTGAAGAAAAAAGGACCAATTTTAAAGTCTAGATTTTCAAAAGAAAGTTTTTTATCAACTTTAAAGTTGGCCAAAGCAAATTTAAGCTGATATTCCTTAGGCAAATCTACCAAAAGGGAAAAACCAGCCAAAAACAAAATCAACCAGAGAATCGACTTGCTTTTTTTCATTCTTCACTACTTTTTAAGTTTTCTAATCTTTAAAAAATTTTCCGAAAGAGGCAGTTGCTTGGCACCAATAAAAGAATAAGTAATCTTGCCTTTATCTGGCTTTAGGGCCAATCTTACTTGATCACCGGCACGGATTCCGACCGAGCGAGCAAACTCAAAAGGGATGGTCACCGCCAAAGAGTTCCCTGTTTTAATCACCTTCTGACTCATTTTAAGAGCTCTTCTTCATCACCAATAATCATTACTCGACTACTGGATAAAATTCCTAGCAAAAAGGGGTCCCTTCTTTTCTTGCGAAACTCAAACTCATCGTTGGTCATTACCGTGTAGTTAATTTCCTGGCCTCTTTTCTCTTCTTCCACTTTAACTAAGGCTGCTAGCTCAACCATCACGATATTGCCGACGACTAAAATATCAACCTCATCTTCTTCTCTGCTCATCCTCCTCACAAATCTACCGGAAAAAACACAGAAATTAACTTTGCCAAGGCGATTTTTGTTTTTAGTAATTTCCTGGCCTAAGCCGGTTTCTTTAGCAACGGCCTGCATTAGCTCTTGGTAAAGGCAGTAACCAGTATTGAGCCAATAATAAAGACGATTACCCCGAGGTTCTTTTTTCAAAAGCCCAACCTTTTCTAAATTTTGCAGCTCTCGCCTAACAGCATTAATCTCTTCTTGAGTTTTTCTGACTAAACCGCGAACATGATAAAGTTCAGTCGGATTGGAAAAGAAAAGATGCAAAAGCTTGACTCTGACTTTGGAAACAAGCAAATCTTTCAACATATTTGAAGGGCAGTTGGCTTGGGTCTGTCGAAACTAATAGTTAACTTTTCCTGTTGCTGGCAAAACTTCAATCCAAATTAGGCCGCCGTTAAACTCGACTTCTTTGCCGCGGTTGTCAAAAAATAAAGTTCTCTCTGTCCTTGATTCTTTGGCCCACTTTCCCTCAATCACTAGACCGTCCTGGAAAATAAGGGCGCGACCGCTGCCAGTTGTTCCATAAAGAAGATGCTTGTGTTCGTCAACCGGCCCAATTTCCTTGGCGAACTGAATAACTATATTCTTAGCCATCAATTGTTCTTTAGTATTAAAGTCCAAATGCGGCTGGTCGCCATTGCTGCGTTTATAGGAATTGCTCTCTTTATCATAATCCCAGCGCACCCGATAAGCTTTATAATCGCGCCAGAAATCAAACTCCGGTGAGACTGAACCAGAAGAGGGAGAATCATCCTTAAATTTCCAAGAACGAAAGTCTTCATCCCAAGCTTGTTTTTTGTAATTGACGTTGGTTAAATTGCGCTCCGCCGCGGTCGCCCAAAGCGCTTCACTGCTGCAATACATTGAATGTTCAGTGGCCACTGGATGACCAAGTCGGTCTGGCTCCCGCCGACAAACCCGAAACCCGAGAGCAAACTGATTTAAGTCAGAGCGAGTCTTACTATCCAACCAACCATACTTTTGGATTTGCTCCAAGGCTTGAACTCGCCGGTCAGTAGTACAAGGCCCACCTGGACTAACCGCACTACAGTTAGCGCCCCCAACATGGGCATATAAAGGATAATCAGCGTATTCCGAGGCCCAATCCAAGAAATAGGTGCGGGCTGAGCGAACCGGGCCCAAATCATAATCTCCCTTTAGGGCATAAGCAGCCTGGCCGCAGTAAAAAACTGCCATCAGTCGGGTAATCGCCCCTTCAGCCACCGCCTCATAAACAATGTCCGCCCGAGCCAGGCCTGATTGAGGCCGAGATTCCTCATGGTTCTCAAGCATCACCAAAAGGGGCCGCCTTTTCTCCCACAATTCTCTTTCAGTCTTGGTAAATTTAGCCCCATTTAAAGGACAAGTTTGATCTCGGGGGCCCACTAAAGTGGGAAAGCGGGAATCAGGCTTATCTGAAGAAACTGGAGTTTCCAGTTTGCTCGGACTAGTTTTAATAAACCTAAAGATAGCAAAAGAAGTTCCGGCTGAAAAAAGATAAACCCCTAATAAAAAAAAGACAAAAGTAAGTTTTTTGCTCATTTTAACGATATATAATTATAACACTAACAGATTATTTTCCTGTTTTCTCTTCTTTTTGGGCTTCAGCAATCGCTTGAACTTCTTCTTTAGAAAACTCAAAACCCTTTTCTTTGCCTCGGCTAACTGGCTTGGCAAAAACCCGGGTTGACTCTCGACTATGCAAGCTGGTAATTACGAAACCACTGTTATTACCGTCTAAAAGAGCCAAAACAAAACTCTGATTACCACCAGTCTCTGAAAAGGGATTATAGCGAATTAAGCCCACTTTTTGAATACTGCTTAAACCCCCAAGTCTTAATTCCTCCAGTTTCTTGGCCAATTCGCCATTGATTTTTTCGCCTTTTTTAATCGTACTCAAAATTTCATCTAAAAGACTTTTTAAATCTTTATCACTAGCTCCTTTAGTTAATCGTCCGAAGGTCAACAGTATCCGCACCAAAAGAAAAGTAATTGCTCCCAACCAGGCAAAAATCAGTAAGGTAAAAATTAACAGTGAGGTTTCCATTGTCTGGGCCAATTTTAAAAGCAAAAAAAATCAAAGTCAATCCTCAAATCTGCTGGTGGACAAATATTTTGAGCCTATGATATATTGAGCCAAATGGGGAAAAAAACCAAAAGACAAAAAATTGTCGCTGAAGAAAGGAGAAAAGCTTTTGTTCCCTCCTCTCCTCAACGGCCTCAGACTCCATCACTCTATATCTATCCAGTACAATTGCTGCGAAAAGACTTGACAAAAACTTTTGTCTTGTCCATACTGGCAGTCAGCCTCGAGATAGCTCTATATTTAGTTCTCGAGAAAAAGTTAGTTCTGCCCTTCAAAATCGTATTTTAGGAAGGGAGGTGAAAGAGATTTATGCCAACCATGTATTGTGTTAAGTGCCGAGCTAAGAAAGATGTCGACGACGTGGAAAGAGTAACCATGAAGAATGGTAAACCGGCAATGAAAGCCAAATGTCCGGATTGCGGTACACAAATGTTTAAAATCGGCGCTGCTTAAAAAGCATCTGATTTTTAGAAAAATAAACCCCCTCCCGCCATTAGGTGAAGGAAGGGGGTTTGGCTTCCTTAAAAAAACCTAAAATCCAAGCTCATAGCTAAAGACAAAAAACCTACCAGTAAACAATAAAAACCAAAAAAATAAAATTTTTCTGAACGAAGAGTTTTTTGTAAAAACTTCAAAGAAAGATAACCCATCACCCCTGCCAAAAACATGGCCGAAATGTCTTGGCAAAGATTAATCTTTGCCAACTCAAGCCCTCTAATTTCTAAAAGTGTCGCTCCAAAAATAGCGGGAATTGCCAGTAAAAAAGAGAATTTAAATGCTTCTTCTCGGGAAAACTGGCGCCATAAACCAGTCGTAATCGTGGAACCGGAACGAGAAATTCCCGGCAATAAAGCGGCTGCTTGAGAAAGCCCGATTATCAAGCTATCAAGCCAACTCGCTTGAGCAAATCTTCCCTTACTGGCATAATTTAATTTTCGACTTGAGAGAAGAAAAAGACCAAATAAAATCCAAGCTCCGCCTAACAACCAAAGCGAATCGAAAAGCAAGTCAATTTTAACATTTAAAAGAAAACCAAAAAAAGCCGCCGGAACTGAACCTAAGCTAAGCAAACCCCAAACTCTTAAATTTTTTCTCCATTCTTTTAATAGAGAAATTATCGTCTTTCTAAAAAAAACCAAAATTGAACCTAAAGTGCCAAAATGGAGCAAAACATCAAAAAAAACCAGGGGCTGAGAAAAACCAAAGACTTTTTGGAACAAAACCAAATGGCCTGAAGAAGAGACCGGTAAAAACTCGGTTAAGCCCTGCAATATGGCTAAAAAAAGAGCCTGGATTAAGGTCATTTACCTTGATTTTACGCCCAAAATTTGCTACAATCAAGGCGGTTGAAAGCCGGGAAATAGGTCCGATTTTATATCGGACAGGAAAGTCCGGACAGCAGGAAGCAGGGTGGTCAGCGAAAGCTGACATCCGCCAAATCGGCGGACTAGTTAGAGCCACAGTGACGATGCGGGTGGCGCCGCCTGAAACGACCAAGCGACTGGGTATCCCGATGCAACATCGGGAGGGCAATCCTCCCCGCTGCAATCTTAAAATCAACTCGCTAGCAGGTGCTTCCCCGAGAGTTGAGGTAAGAGCATTAGAGAGATTATTTCCTTAAAACAGAATCTGGCTTACGAGCTTTTAACCAGCCGTTTTTTCTTGGTGGGTTCGCTTGGGAGAGAATCAACTTCTTTAAATCTCTTTGAGTCGGAAACTTCTGAAGCAATCACGGCAATAACAATAAAAGTAGGCACTGCTAAAATTGCTCCGCCTACCCCGGCCAGTTTAAAACCAATCGCCAAAGAAATTATGGTTATTAAAGGATTAACTCCGGCAATTTTCTTCATAATCCGAGGGACCAAGATTGTGTTCTCAATTTGTTGAACCAAAAAAGCCCAACCGGCAATTGCTAAAGCCTTGACTGGCGAAATTGTCAAGGCAATCAGAATTGCGGGAAAAGCGGCCAAGGTAGGACCAAGATTGGGAACAATTTCTAATAAAAAGGCTAAAATTGCCAACGGCAAGGCAAAACTAATCCCAATAAGACGAAAACCAATATAGTTAAGCAAGCCGACAAAAGTCATTAAAAAAAGCTGTCCTCTAACCCAGCCGCCAAGTCTAAGCTCGATTTTATCAATGATTGCTTCAATTTCCTTTTCCTTGTCTTCGCCAAAAAGAACAGTTAAATATCGATCCAAATTCTTTCTCTCCAACAAAAGATAAAAAGTAATCAAACCAATCGCCAGAATCGTTAAGATATTTGAAAAAACATTAATCAAAAATCTGATAAGGTTGCTGGGAATTGAGGCAAATTGACTAAATTGCGAGGCAATCACTTTTTCGTCTATCCCCAACACTTTAAATTGGTGGAAAAATTCCGGAATGCTGTTAATCAAATTAGTGGTTTGTTCCACCAAAGGCGGAATAATACCACTGATACCAAAGACAAAAATCGCCAAAGCAATAATATAAATAATTAAAATTGCCAGCCAACGAGGGATTTTATACTTTTCCAACCATCGTACAGAAGGGTTGAGGGCTGACATTAAGATTAAGGCAATAAAAAGAATCAACAAAACTGAACGAATCAAAAAAAGGAACCACAAAAAAAGCCCAAAAAGAGCAATAAAAATAATCGTCCGATGGGAAATTTCAATCTTTTTGGGCATCTTTTAAATTATACCAAGCTTTTACCAACTTTTCTACTTTTTGGTCCCAGGCTTTTTGGCTAATATCAAACCATTTACCGCCAAATTGCCTGAAACTCTTTTTAAACCAAGTCATTTGTCGACGAGCATAATCATGCTCGGCATATTTCCATTTTTGAACCACCATCTCTTTGCTTGCCTTAGCTTCAAAATAAGGCTGCCACTGGCGATAGCCAATGGTACTGCCCAAAACTGAATTTCCCCAATTGTATTCCTTATCAAAAAGCTTTTTTATTTCCTCTTCTGCTCCTTTTTTCAGTCTTTCTTCTACTCTTTGATCAATTCTTTGATATAAAAGCGGGTATGGCGCCATCAAACCAATAATCAGTCTATCAAGAGCTTGAATTCCTAATTTTTCTTTTTTATTTTTGATTTCTCCCTTTTGGCTTGCGAGGGCGACTTCAACTGCTCTGATTAACCTTCTCGGATTTTGCCGGTCGCTCTCATTCATCCTTCGACTCCGCTCAGGATCAACATTCTCCAGAATTCTTTGCAACTCTGCCACTGTGCAACTTTGCAACTCTTCTCGCAATTTCCAATCCGGTCCTATCCCAATTGTTTCGATTCTTTCTAAAAGGGCTTTAATATAAAAGCCAGTCCCGCCGACCACAATTGGCAATTTTCCTCTTTGCCAAATATCTTCTATCACTTTCCAAGCCAACTGACAATAATCAGCGGCACTGAATTTCTGGTCCGGCTCAACAATGTCCAGCAACCAAACCGGAACTTTTTCAAATAAATAATAGCCTAGCTGAAACTTTTTGGTTTTGATTCCTAATCTTGAATTTTGGCTCTTAAACTTTGAAGCCAAAGGCAAATCTTTACCAGTAACAATGTCCATCCCTTGATAAACCTGCCGGGAGTCAGCAGAAACAATCTCTCCTTCCAACTCACAAGCCAGTTTTAAAGCTAAATTTGTTTTCCCAGTGGCAGTTGGGCCAGCAATAATTAGTAGTTTATTCATCCGCTTTTATTAATTAAATCATTCAAAATTTGCCAACGGCGCTTTTTTTCTTTATCAGGAACGTTATCTTTCATCCTAAAAGCAGCTGTTTGTTCTCGAGGGGAATATCTGGCAATATAGGCTTTTTCAAAACCGACTTTTTTGACCAAATCAACGGTATTTGCAAATTGCTCTTTGGTTTCCCCGGGAAAGCCAACAATAATATCGGTGCCAATTTTAATCTCGGGAATCTTTTTTCTAATTTTCTCTACTAGTTTAATATATTGAAGTGGCCTATAAGGCCGATTCATTTTCTTTAAAATTTCATCATCTCCTGATTGAACCGGCAAATGAAGATAGCGGTCAATTTTAGGCAAACTCATCGCTTTAATAATCTCATCATTTAAATCCCAAGGGTTGGAAGTGAGAAAAGAGATTTTCTCAATCCCAGGAATCTTGTGCAGAGTAGCTAATAATTCGGCAAAGGGCGTGTTTTTGAGTTTTGAGTTTTTACCGTAACTATTGACATTCTGGCCCAAAAGGGTGATTTCTTTATAACCCCTCTTGGCCAGCTCTTTCACCTCGCAAACAATTTCCTCAAAAGGCCGGGAGACTTCTTTACCTCGAGCATAAGGAACAACGCAATAACTGCAAAAATTATTGCAACCATTGGAAATCGGCACCCAAGCGTGAGTTTGGGATTCAAGAATTTTTAGACCCACCGAATATTCATCAATTCTCCTAAACTCATCTACACTGGGTAACTTTTTCTCTAGCCAAGTTTTGGGATATCGCAACATACAGCCGGTCAAAATGATTTTCGGCTTACCTCTTTTTTTTAATTTTGAAAGGTTATTAACCAAACCAAAAACCCGATTGTCAGCACTTTGTCTAACCGAACAGCTAACAATTATTACTTCATCGGCATCCTCAATTCTGTCTGTTTCCTGCCAACCATTGGCCTCATACCAACCCTTAATCCTTTCCGTATCCGCCAAGTTCATCTGACAGCCAAAGGTTTTAATAAAATATTTCTTCATTTCTCTTAAGATAAACAAGAATTAACCAAAGTAATAATCCTCCCAGAAAAACATGAGAGAGCAAAATTTTACCAAAGATTATTCCCAGGAGTAAATCAGGTTGTTTGATATTAATGGCAACCAAAAAATAAGCCAGAGCCAAAAGCAGTTTCCAGCCCAAGGTCTTTTTTCTTTGCTGGAGCCAAACCAGGGCCGCTAAAAATGGAAAAAGGAGCCAAACAAAATGATGTTGCCAAGAAAAAGGACTGACTAAGACAAATGTCGTTATTACCAAAGCATAATCCAAGTCAGTAACTTTATTTCTCCTCACAAGAGCAAAGCTTGTAAAAGCTACAATTGCTAATGCCAATAGATTTGTTAGAAGCGACTGAAGACTAAAATCAAAGATAATTCTGCTAACAAAACCTGAAATCGCTTGGTTATAGTAAATCTCCTTTCCTGCTGGCCCAAATGTCTTAGGAACTACCTTTAAAAAATAATCAGAAATCAAATTGAGTCCAAAAAACAAACCAGAAAGCAAAAAAAGAGCTAAAGTAGTCAAAAAGCTTGTCAAAACTATCTTGAGTTTTCTTTTTAAAAAAAACAAGAGCACTAAGAAAAAAGGGACAATTTTAAAGGAAATTGCCAGCCCTAAAAATACTCCGGCCCAATCCTCTTTTTTCTTTTTATAAAAGAAGAAAGATAAAACCATTAAAAGGAGAATTAAGTTGTTCATTTGGCCCATACCTAAAGTCCATTTTACTGGGAAAGATAACAAAACCAGGGGGGTAATCCAAAACCAAGTAAACAAAGAGACTTTTTGGTCAAGAATTTTAAGAGAAATCAAGATAGAAGTTCCTAGACAAACCAACGAAAGTAAGCTCCAAATTAACTGGCTCCAAAAAAGAGGCAGAAAACTAAAAGGAAGAAAGAGGAAAAGACTAGGGGGAGGATAATTTATATCACCAAAGGAGTAAATATTTTTACCAGCCAAGATTGCCTTGGCCGCTCGCATGTAAGTAAGGCTAAAATCAAAAAGGATTCCTTGCCACAAAATCTTACCCAAGGAAAAAAGCGGTTGGAAAACACCAAAAATAAAAAAAGCTCCCAGCAGCCAACGGCCAAGCCTTTGTAAGTTTGCCCACTTCACCTGAATAAAATACTTCTTCATCTTTGCAAGAAATTAAATCCTAAAGTTACTTTTCTTGAAAGCCTTTTAGAATTAGGGTTTTGGAAAGCGGGGGAGTTTCAGAGGCGATAATGGTAACTGCTTGACCGCTATCGCTCCCAGTTAGCAATCTTTCTTTTAATGCCTGGCCTGCCTCTTTAGTTAATGAAAGCGAATATCCAACCCCGCTTTCGCTTTTAAAAGTGTAGTTTTGGCCGCTTTTGTTGATAAAACCGCGATAAGGATGGGTAGTATCGGCTTTTTGATATTGGCCTTTTTGGCACTCTTGCCGGTAAAACTGCCATTCCTCACATTCTGTCCCATCATCAAACTGACAAATTCCTAAACTGCCAGCGGTTTCTTGAAGGCTTTTGAGTTTTCCTCCCTTATCTAAACAGTTTTGAGAGGCTGGATTTGGCAAACTCTCTTTTTCTCCACCATTTTGGGCAGTAAATATCTTACCTTCTTCATTAGCCGCATAACGAAACTTCCAATAGCCCAAAGCAGCGACAAAGAAAAAGGGAACCAGTAAAAGGAAAAAAAGCTTGTTTTTGCTCATGCCTTTATCATACCATAGAGATTCAACTGGAAGCAGAAGAATATCTTACCAAAGCATATTTCCAAAACCTAAAAGAGACCCACAATCCCAAAAAACCAACCATTAAAGAAAGGGCAATTCCCCACCAAGAAACTAATCCCAGCAAAGCTTTGGCGGGAATAGTAATCAAAACCACCACCGGAATCGTAAAAGTAAGAAGGTTTTGAATTATCCGGGGATAAATATCAGTCGAAAAACGGGCCATGCTAGTTAAATCTCGATAAACCCAAATCAAATGATCAATTTCTGTTGTCAGAATACAAATCCCACAAACGAAAAGATGAAAAGCAAAAGAAAGAAAAAGACTATTAATTATCAAGAAAAAAAAGAGTAACAAATTTATCGGGCTGAGAAAATTATTAATTGCCAAAAACCAAAAGAAATAAAGCCAAAAGGGAATTAGAGTAACCAAGTCCAGGATATCAGTCCAACCAAAAATTGGCCGAAAAAATGAGGGCAGGGGTTTAAGCAAATCCAAATCATAGTCACCAGAAACAATCAGCGGCCGGAAGCGATAAACGCCACGGAACAAAAATTGAGTGAGAATATCAATCAGATTAAAAACCAAAAAAAAGACAATTACTACTTCCGGCCCATGTCCTGCCAGACTTCCCGAGGTTGAGAGAATTTTAAAAAGAAAGACAAAAAACAAAACAAAGCGAATCAGCTTTCCCAAAACAAAAATCAAGGCTGAGTAAGGGTTGATCAGCTGTGATTGGGCTGCTCTTGAGCTAATCATGAGCCAAATTTTTAAAAGCTTCATCTATCCTCCAAAAGCACCATATTTTTTGGTTCCACGGTGCCAAAGAAACATTGCCAAAGAGTAAAAAGCGACTCCCCAAAAAAAAGTTATCATAATTGACTGTAGGGCCGCAGTCGCTGAAAGTTGTCCTAGCCAAAGCTTTAAGGGAGAAAAAACAAGATAAGGAAAGGGAGTTAGATAAATAAGCTTTGTCAGTAACGGCGGTAAAATATCAATCGGGAAAATTACTCCAGACAAAAAGTCGAGCAAAACTACTCCAAACAACCACCGAGTTGCCCAAATCTCTTCAGTCCAAAAGGCAGAAAGAGAAATAACCAAACTTAAGAAAAAGTAAAGAAAAAATGAAACTGTTATTTGTAAACCAAATAGTCCCAAACCCAAAAGTGTTTGGGGAAAATGGAAAGAAAAATTCAAAAGCGAAACAATAATAACAATTTCCAGAAGAGCAAAGACTAAATTTAAACCCTTATCAGCCAAATCCCGAGCTAAAAAAAACTTAAAAAAGCCCATTGGTCTTAACAAAAATTTAGAGAGCTCGCCGCTTCTTACCTGGCTCGCTAAATCAGCTGTTCTTGAGGCCAAAATAAGACCATCAAGAAAAACTACCCCAAGAAGGTAAGTAAGCATCTGGGATCTTTCGTAGCCGAAAAGAGTCTTTTGGCTCCCATAAACAGCTAACCAAAAAAACAGCAGTGTCAAAGTAAAGACTACACTTCTAAACCGCCAAAGAACAAAACTTAAACGATAAGTAAAATACTCCTCAAGCGTAAGCCTAATAACCTGAAAGTATTTTTTCATTAGCTTAAGAAATATCTTTGCCAGTAAAAACTTCCCGGATGATGTTTTCGACTGAAACTTCCTCAATATTTAAGTCAGCAATGGGAAAGTGTTGCAACAACTCAGCCGCTGCCAAAGAAGCCGCTTCTCTTTTAATAGCGAAAACTGCCTTAGGAAAACTGTACTCAGTTAATTTGCCCACTTTCTCCAGCTTTTTGGGATCAATTTCTTTAGCAAAGACGACGGAAATTATTTTATGATCAGCATACTTTTGGGTAATTTCTGAAAACTGGCCATCAAAAATAAGCCTTCCTTTATCAATCACAATCACTCGTTGACAAAGTTCTTTAACATCACTCATATAATGAGAAGTCAAAATAATGGTTGATTTTCTCTGGCGATTATATTCTTTAATAAAATCGCGCATTTTTTTCTGAGAAACTACATCCAAGCCAATGGTTGGTTCATCTAAAAACAAAACTTTCGGTTGATGAAGCAAGGCAGCAATCAGTTCACACTTCATTCTCTGGCCCAATGAGAGTTTTCTCACTTGGACTTCTAAAATATCCTCTACTTCCAACATTTTGCTTAATTCCCTTAAAGTTTGATCAAACTTAGGTCTAGGTATTTCATAAATTTCTCGATTGAGAATAAAAGTTTCCCTGGCTGGCAAATCCCACCAAAGTTGATTTTTCTGACCCATAACCAGAGAAATTTGTTTTAAAAACTGGTGTTTCCGGTCCCAGGGATTAAAGCCAAGGACTGAAACATATCCAGAGGTAGGATAAAGCAGTCCTGAAAGACACTTAAGAGTGGTAGTTTTGCCCGCACCATTAGGACCAATAAAACCAACCAACTCTCCTTCTTCAATCTTAAAAGAAATACCATCAACAGCTTTTGTGTCCTCATATTTTCGCTGAAAAAGGGATTTAAGTGAGCCCCCTAAGCCTGGTTCTTTCTTATGAACCTGATAATACTTTCTTAAATTAGAAACTTGAATAGCGGATTGCCCCATCAATATACCTTAAGCATAACTGCTAGTATCTCCTAAATCAATTTTCAGCTTGAGGCTGACTGGTATCTTTTCAGGCCTAATTGCCATAAAATCCGAGTAATTAAATAGAAAAACCCCATCAATATTCCTCCTTCCAAAATATAAATGGCACTAATTTTCCCCAATAAATAGGCAGTCGGGATATAAGCTAAAAACAAAAGGGGTAAGAAAAAGGTCAAAAAAATTTTCATGGTCAAAGGATAAATTTCGGCCGGATAACGGTCAAAGTCTGTCATTTCAAAAAGCCAATTCAAAAAAGAACTGGCACTAACAAAAAATAAACTCAAAGAGCCAAAAAGAAAATAAATAAAATAACAAATAAGATAGGAAAACGCTAAAAGCAAGAGAAAACCACCAATTCTTCCAGGCTGAATTTTGTCACTAACTTTTCCAATGGAGAAACTAAAAATTAATATTGTATTAACCAAGCCACCGATATTGGCAAAATCAAGAGTTTTAAAAGAAACTAAAAACTTTGGGTTAAGCGGACGGAGCAGCTCCTGATCCAAACGACCAGTTTTAACAATATAACCAAGGTCTTTAAGATTAGTAACAATGGTAGTCCAACTGAGAAGAAAAATTAACTCGTGAACTCCTGTCAAAAAGACTACTTCCCAAAGAGTCCAGCCACCCAATTGTTTGACTTTAGAAAAAATTATGCCGATAAAAACCAGCATTGTTGCCATCCAAACAATTGGTGCCAAACCCATAACTAAAGTATTTACTCGATAAACAAAGACACTTCTAAGACTTAACTTTATTAAAAGAGAGTAAACTCTAAAGTAATGTCGAATATTACTGACCAACTGCTTCATATCTTTTAAGTCCTTTTAGCCAAAAGAATTTCAAAAAGAAGACCAAAACAAAAATCCAGCCGATTGCCAAGCCAAAACCTTTAAAAATCTCCGTCAAACTCAAAGAGTTTTGGTAAATTTTAATTGGGAAATACATTGCATACTGAAAGGGTAAAAATAGGCTCAGTTTCTTTATTGGCAAGGGCAAAATATCCAGGGGAACTAAGGCTCCTGCTAAAAACCCAGTTATTAAACCAAGGGCGCTAGAAAACAAGCGAATGTCGGTCACCCAAAAGGCAAATGAGGAAATAAAAATGTTGATTAAGTAGTTAAGTGCTAAAGAGATTGTCAAAAAAAGGATAAAAACAAAAATCGTCCCTGGTGAGGGTAGTCGAAGATGTTGAGAAAAAAATAAAAAGAATATTATCAATAGTAAAAATCTGACAAAGATTTCAAAGAAGCGATCGGCCAAGAACAAGGAAAGCCAATATCGAAGATAACCAATTGGCCTTATAAGATACATTGAAAGTTTGCCCTCTTTGATTTCACTAGCAATATAGCGAGCAGTATTCCCTCTAGTAGAAAAGTGCAAAACCTTAGTCATTACCAGGTAAGTAAACATTGAAGAAAAGGTATAGCCAGAAAAGTTATCTGTTTGGCTAAAAACCGCTTTGAAGATAAAAAGAGTAACCATCAGAGAAATTAGTCCCAAAACCATATGGGCAACAAAATCAAAGCGGTACTCAATACTGTTTTGCCAGCTAATCTTGAAAATCGTCCAATATCTACCCATCCTTGGGCAATTTTAGCAAAAATTTTATTTAACTGCTTTTTTAAGCCCTCTGCCAGGAGTAAAGCGGGCAACGCGGTGGGATTTGACAATCTGCTTTTCTTTAGTCTGAGGATTAATAACCGCTTTATCTTTAACAATCACGCTTTTGAAAGTGCCAAAGCCAGAAACAACCACTTTCTCGCCTTTGGAAAGAGCTTTCTGAACCTCGCTTAAGAAAGTTTCAATTGATTCTTTAGAAGCTTTCTGGGTCAAGTGGGCTTTCTCCGCCACCAGACCAATCAAATCATTTTTCTTCATCTTCTTTCTCCTTTTTTTCTAGGAGCAAGTTTAAGGCAATTTCTTTACTTTGTCAAGGCAATTTACTTGGCCACTCCCACTGCCCGAGACTCACGAATAGCGGTTACTTTAATTTGGCCAGCCCATTTGGCTTTCTCTTCCAGTTTTTTAACAATTTTATCGACTAAAACCGTTAGCTCGGCATCAGTCACCTTTTCCGGCTCAACAATTACTCTTACTTCTCTACCTGCTTGATAAGCAGCCACTTCAGAGACTCCAGGGAAAGACTTAGCAATTTCCTCAATCTCAGTCATTCTTTTAACATAGTCTTCATGAGGTTCATAACGCGCTCCTGGGCGAGAGCCAGAAATCGCATCCGCTACCCAAACAATCGCCGATTCGACTGAAGAAAAAGGTCTGTCTTCATGATGTTCAGCCACACAGTTAACCACTTCTTGGGGAATCCGGTATTTTTTCAAAAGATCAACCCCTAGCTGAATGTGGTTTCCTTCTTCGTCAGTAACCACTTTGCCAATATCATGAAGCAAACAAGCTAGCCTCACGACCGCGATATCGGCGCCAAGTTCATTAGCAATCGCAATTGCAATTTTAGTTTCCTCCAGTGTGTGAACAATCATGCTCTGGCCATAAGAAAAGCGGAATTTGTAGCGACCCAAAAGCTTAACTAAGTCTTGATTCAGATTATAAACTCGAACATCATGACACAATCTTTCGCCTTCTTCATAAAGAATTCTCTCAACCTCTTTTTTGGTTTTAGCCACAATCTCCTCAATTCGCTGCGGCTGAATCCGGCCGTCTTTGATAAGCTTCTCCAAAGCTCTTCTAGCCACTTCCCTTCTTATAGGATCAAATGAAGAGAGTCGAATATCCAGGCTTTCATCAAGCTCAACCTCAACCCCGGTTGCCACTTCAAAAGCACGAATGTTTCTTCCCTCTTTGCCAATAATTCGGCCTTTCATTTCCTCATCGGGAAGCTTAATGCTTGAAACAGTATATTCAGCCGCATAATCAACTGCTCCATGTTTCATCGCATCAACTAAAATCTCCTTAGCCCTCTCCTGAGCGGTTGATTTAATTTCCTCTTCGGCCTCTCGAACTTTCTTGGCAATCTCGCCGACCATTCTCTTTTCCGCTGTCTCCATCACCTGTTTATTAGCCTCATCTTGGTCTAAAGAAGCAATTTGTTCCAGCTTTTCAAACTGCTTCTTTCGAAGCTCTTCCAACTCATTCAATCTCTTTTCCAACTCAGCTTTTTGTTCTCTAACTAGCCTTTCTCTTTCTTCGGTGGCCCCAACTTTGCGGTCAACCTCAGCTTCTTTCTGCAATGTTTCATTTTTCAGCCTAAAAGCCTCTTCTTTAATCTTCGCGGCTTCCTCCCGAGCCTGAGTCAAAAGTTCCCGAGCTTGATTCTCATAAGCACTCAAATCAGTTGTTTTTGAAGGTTTTTTGGGGCCTGCAGAGCTAGGAGTGTCCTCAAGCTGAGAAAGTCTTTTTTCTAGCTGCTGTTGTTTTTTAACCAAATCGGCAATTTTATCCAAAAGAGACATAAAAAACTCCTTTTTTTAAACTAACTCTTGGGTAAAAACAACAATAGAAGTCTGGGCTTTAAAGCGCCCTTTTTTCGGAGAAAAAATGATTCTTTGGTCTACTCTTCATTTTTTGCTTTGTTTCTTAAACTTCTAAGTATTTTACCTCAAGTCTTTCTATTTTACCCCTTTTTAAAAAATTTAGCAACTGCTTTTTGAAGTACCTCAAAAGAAAATCCTTTTTGCAGCAGGCTACGATAAAGCTTTTTTTTGGCTTCAGCCTCGGGTAAGTTTTTTAGGCGAGAAAGTTTTTTTTGCACTAGTTTTTCTGCCAAGAGCAAATCAGTTGCCGGGGATCGGTTTTCCTTGATGGTTTTTTCAATTAAATCCCGGTCAATTCCTTTGCGACGAAGCTCATACTTTAGCATTCTTATCCCCCGAGGCCGAAAAGTTGAGCGTTGCTCAACCCACCAGCGAGCAAAAGCCTCATCATCAATAAGTTTTAGCACCTTTAATTTTTGCATCACCATTTTGCGGGTTTCCTCACCAACGTTTTTTCGAAGCAGATACTCGTTAATCTCAAATTCACTTCTTGGCCGAAAAGACAAAAATCTTAAAACTTTGTCAAAAATCGCAGAAAGTTCACTTTCTTCAATTAAAGCGGTCACTTTATTAGAGGAAATTTCTTGGCCTTCTTTCAGATTCTCCCTTAGCAGAATCTCTGTTGTAACCGAGAAAGCAAACTTCACGTCCAGGTAAATATTGAGCTTGTCGTTTCCTCTTTTTTGGGGTTTGATGGCCGTGATTTGGGGCATTTATTCTTCGGTCTCAGCGCCGATAATTTTTTCTTCCATGGTTTTTCCGGCTCTAACTTCCTTCCAAATCTTATCTTCAATCTCTTTGGCCATTTTTGAGTTTTCTTCAAGAGAAGAAATGGCTGCTAGTTTACCTTGGCCTAACATTTCTTCACCATAGCGATAAAAAGCGCCGGATTTGGAAATAATTCCCAAGTCAACGGCAACATCAAAAATACCAGCCACTCGGGAAATTCCGCCTTTGGCCAAAATATCAAATTCAGCCACTTTAAAAGGAGGAGCAACTTTGTTCTTAATTACTCTTACCCGATGGCGAGAACCAATCACGTCATCACCATCTTTTAAAGTTTCGATTTTGCGGGTATCCATTCGCACCGAAGCGTAAAACTTTAAGGCCAAGCCTCCGGGCGTGGTTTCTGGATTACCAAACATAATGCCAATTTTTTGACGAAGTTGGTTGGTGAAAACCACTACTGTCTTGGACTTAGAAATGGCGCCGGTTAACTTGCGCAAAGCTTGAGACATCAGCCTGGCCTGAACTCCAACCATGGCATCGCCCATTTCTCCCTCGATTTCCGCTCGAGGAACTAAGGCAGCCACCGAATCAATCACTACTATGTCCAAACCGCCGGATCTAACCAAAGTTTCCACAATTTCTAGGGCTTGCTCGCCCGTATCCGGCTGAGAAACCAAAAGTTCATCTAAGTTAACTCCCAGTTCCTGGGCCCAAATCGGATCCATGGCATGTTCGGCGTCAACAAAAGCGGCCGTTCCCCCGGCTTTTTGGGCCTGAGCGACAATTGATAAAGCGACACTGGTTTTCCCTGAAGCTTCGGGTCCGTAAATCTCAACCACTCTCCCTCTGGGAACACCCCCAACTCCCAGGGCAATGTCTAAGGCCAAAGCACCAGTAGAAATTACCTCAGCGGCAACTTTTTTATCAGGATTTTCACCTAAGCGCATAATTGAACCCTTGCCATACTGTTTTTCAATCTGCTCCATCGCTAGTTTAATTGCCTGAAGTTTTTGTGAAGCATCAGTTTTTTGAGACGGCATGCTTATCTCTTCTTTCTTGTCCTTTTTCTTTCTTCCCACGATGGTTACATTTTCACACAAATCATGGTAAAATTCAAGAGTGAGATGCTTTTCCTAATAGGAAAGTAGCCAATTCACACCGGGGTGTAGCTCAGTTGGTAGAGCGCGCGTATGGGGTACGCGAGGTTTTCGCTGGTTCGAGCCCAGTCACCCCGACAAAAATACTTCTTGCAATCTTCGGGTTTTCTTCGCTACAATGATGTTATGCCCTTAGTAAAAGTTACTTGCTCTTTTTGTAACAAAAAGTATTACCGTCCTAGCGGAAGGTTTAACGAAGCTAAAAAGTTTGGTTGGAAACAATATTGCTCAAAGCAATGCCAAACTCTTGCAAAAAACAAACAGGTAACAATGTCCTGCGGTAACCCTTCCTGTAATAATACTTTTAAAAGACAAAGGAGAGAAATTCCCAAATCTGGCGTTTGCTTTTGCTCAAAAAGCTGTTCGGCAATTGTTAATAATAGTAAATCGGTAAAAAGACAAAAGAAAATAAGAATTTGTCCAAATTGTAGTAAAGAATTTACTGGTCGTCGTAAATATTGTTCTCCAGAATGCTATCCAAAACGAACAGTTATCTCCAAAGAGACTATAATTGCAGAAATTAAGGAATTCTTCAAAGAGAATAACAGAATTCCTTTTAAAAGGGAGTACCATGCTTACAAAATGGCCAGATTTTATTTTAGTACTTGGAACAAAGCAATTAAGGCGGCAGGATTTGAACCTAATCCGGTTAAATTTGCTAAAAAGTATACTGCTAAAGATGGGCATGTTTGCGACTCTCTTTCGGAAAAGATTGTTGATGACTGGTTGTCTTCAAGAAAAATCTCTCATCGAATAAATGTCCCATACCTCGGGACAAAATTTACCGCAGACTTTAAAGTTAAAGATTGCTTTATTGAATTTTTTGGATTACACGGAGAGCTTAAGCAATATGATTTTTTGATGAAAGAAAAGTTAAAACTAATCAAAAAATACAACCTAAGCCTTATTGCGATTTACCCAAAAGATATTTTTAGAGAAAAAAGACTTAGTCAAATCCTTGGTTCGCTGGAGTAAGGCCAGAAAGCAATCGTGACACTAGCTAATTCCTTCAGATATTTTCAAATTTTTTATGAGATAATATTTTCATGAGTGGGCTGTTTGGAGTTGTTGAAAAGAAGAATTGCTCTCGAACTTTATTCTACGGCACTGACTACCAGTCTCACTTGGGAACCCAAAAAGCAGGCTTGGCAGTTTTTAATCACCGAATTGATCGCGCCATCCACAACATTGCTACCTCCCAGTTTAAATCAAAATTTATTGAAGAGGTTTCTTTAATGAAAGGAAAACTTGGTATTGGCGTCATCAGTGATTCTGAACCTCAACCGATTATCATTTCTTCATCATTTGGCACTTTTGCTTTGGCTTCAGCCGGTTTTTTAGCCAATAAAAACGCCTTGGCTAAAGAAATTATGAAATTTGGCGGCAGTTTTTCAGAACTAAGTGGTGGAGAAATCAATGCTTCTGAGGTTGCTGGAAAAATTATTGCCCAAAAGGAAAATCTTGTGGCCGGAATCAAAGCACTTTTTGAAAAAATGAAAGGCTCTCTTTGTCTTTTAATTTTGACTAAAGAAGGCATTTATGCCGCTCGGGATAAATTTGGTCGGACCATACTTTCTGTTGCTAAAAAAGACAAAAGTCTAGCTGTCTCTTCCGAAACTTGCGCTTTCCCCAATCTTGGTTATGAAAAGATAAAAGAGCTTTCTCCTGGCGAAATTGTCCTTTTAACTAAAAACGGCCAATTACTCGAAAAAGAAAAAGGCCATCTTCCAGAAAAAATCTGCGCTTTTCTTTGGATTTATACTGGTTATCCTGCCTCTTCTTACAATAATCTTTCGGTTGAGGCAGTCAGAGAACACTGTGGTGCTAATTTAGCTAAAAAAGATAAGCTCAAGGCTGACTTTGTCACCGGCATTCCTGACTCGGGAATTGCTCATGCGATTGGTTATGCCAGAGCTTCGGGAATCCCTTATCGCCGGGCTTTGGTCAAATATACCCCTGGTTATGGCCGAAGTTATACCCCACCCTCCCAAGAAACTAGAGACCTAGTTGCTCGAATGAAGCTTATCCCAATTAAGGAAATTGTTGAGGGTAAAAAAATCATTATTTGTGACGATTCAATTGTTCGGGGTACCCAACTGAAAAATCAGGCAATTGAAAAACTCTGGCAAGGTGGAGCCAAGGAAATCCATGTCCGGATTGCTTGCCCGCCTTTAATGTTTCCTTGCCCTTATCTTCTCGCAACCAGAACCAAAAAAGAATTGGCTGCCAGAAGAGCAGTCAAAAATACCTGCAAAAATCCGAAAACCATTAAGATTGGAAAATTTCTTGATGAAAAAAGCTCTTACTATCAGAAAATGGTTGAATATGTGCGCCAAGAACTTGGGGTAACCAGCCTTAAATATCAAAGTGTGGAGATGATGATTAAAGCCATTGGCTTGCCCAAAGAAAGGCTTTGTCTTTTTTGCTGGCTGGGTCAAAAACTCAGCTCAAATTCATTTTAGATACTTTTCAATATTCTCCTGGTGTTCTTTAAAGGTTTTGGCCGTGTGGATTTGTTTATCCGGAGAATGAAGATAATAAAAAGCCTCAGTTTCTGCCGGATAAGCAACCGCTTTAATTGATGCCAAACTTGGAGAACAAATTGGACCAGGAGGCAAAGCATCAATCTGGTAAGTATTGTAAACAGAGTCAGTCTTTCTAATCATCTCGCCAGTCAGTTTCGGCCAAAAATCACAATCCTCAAAAGTAGGCTCAAAACAATTTTCTGTTGCCAGAGCATACTGAATTGTGGCATCAATTTCCAATTTCATCCCTTCAAGCAATCGGTTCCAAATAATCCCAGCAATAATTGGTTTGTCTTCTGGGCCCCCACTTTCCCTTTCAATCAAAGAAGCAATTTTAATCGCCGTATCATTGCGAATATTTTGCTCCAGCAAATCTTTTTGTAATTCGCCAGCTGGCGAATCAAATTTCTCATTAAAATTAGCTTTTAACTTTTGAACCACCTGTTGGGGATCAGCATCAGTATTAATTAAATAGCTATCAGGATAAAGATAACCTTCTTCGGCTACCTGAACAAAACTCAAAACCATCTCATCCGGCCAGGCTAACGTTTGCTTTAATATCAAAGCCACTTGTTCTTTCCTTTTCCCTGGCGGAATAACTACCCATCGCTGGAAAGGTCCGGCCAATAAAGTTTTGGCCAACTGATAAGCATTCATATTTTTGGCAATTAAATATGCGCCCGGCTCAATCTTAGCATGCCAGCCCTTTAAACTAAGGATTAAATTGAAAATTCTTTTGCTTTTAAGAAAACCCTTTTCCTTTAAATTAGCAACAATTTTTTCTTCTGAAGTTTGCAGAGGGATAACAAATCTTTCCTTTTCTGAGGTTTTTAAGGGAGCTTGAGCTTTAAGCAAAACAAAGCCTCCCAGACCCAGCAAAACCGCAAACAAAAAAAGCAGCAAATACTTAAAAACCTTCATAATCCCTTAATTTAGACTAAATTTCACTCGCGGCAGCAGTCAATTGCCTTTTTGATTACTTCACCTAATTTAGTCATAAAGGAGTGGCTATTGTCGTCTTTGGTTAGGTCCTCGCCTGTTTTCTTTAAATCGGTTGTTTTTAAAAGTTTCAAGTTCAAGCCCCAAAAAAGTTCGTAAAGTTGGTAAGCCATTTGGAAAAACTCCTTGGCTTCTTTTTTGTCTCCTTTACTCAAGCTTTTGCTACCGACTTCCATTAAACGCATCGAGCCAGCGAGCAAATGCTTGGAAACACACCAATCTTCACCCTGGTAGTCCCGAACAAGCTCTTTAAGCAATTTTTTGCGCATTTCTCGAACTTGATGGAGAAGGCTTAAGTAGCTATCTTTGCCTGTTTTGCTGGCAGAAAAAAACAAATGTTCTTCAATTGAAATCAAATTCATAATTGCAATCGAGAGGTCTTCACCTGAAGAAAGGTCTAGTTTTTCTCCTTTTTCCATGGCTTTAACTTTCTCAAGTAAGTTTTGAATTTCTTCTTGATTTTTCATCTTAAACTCCAAAACGACAAAGCTGGACAGCAAAAACAGTCGCTAAAATTAAAAAACTCAGCGGTAAAACCACTCTTTGGTAAGGGAAAAAAGCTTTCCCCGGCTCTTTTTGGTTAAACCTTCTTAGAAGTAAGTCTAGCCCGTGACCGAACAAAAAAGCAACTGTTCCAAAAACAATTCCTGAAAGTAACTTATCATGACCGTGGATTTTACAAGTTGGGTGACCAATAAAACCTGTTTCTTTTAAACCTAAAACCGTAGTTATCCACAAAAATGCCGTCAACACCCAGTCCTGGCCTTTAAAATAGACTTTTTTAAGGTAAGAGGCTAGCCAAAATCCTAAAGAAAGAGTTAAACCAGCTGCCCAAACTCCAATAATTAAATCATCTACCCCCAAATAATGGGATAAAAGGACTCCTCCGCCAATGGCGACCGTACAAACAGGACAAACCCCTAAAACAGGCTGGGCAGTAAAAAATAAAAAGCTTAGCAAAACTACCAGAGCAGATAAAGTAATCAACATCTTTGTTATCGCTTGGGCGACTGTTTTCTGGCTCGTGCAGACTGAGCTAAACCGGGCTTTCTTCTTTCTTTTTCTCTGGGATCGCGAGTTAAAAGCCCGGCTGATTTTAAGCTGCTTTTAAATTTGTCTTTATTGGCCTGGACCAAAGCGCGACTAAGAGCATGAACAAAAGCCTGGATTTGGCCTGTCTTACCACCGCCAGTAATCTTTGCCGTCGCTGAGTATTTACCTAAAGTATTGGTTAATTCAAAGGGTTTGAGAAAGTAAACCGAAGGGACATCCTTAAAATATTCTCCAATGGGAACGCCATTAATTAATACTTCTCCTTTGCCAGGATAAAGCCTGACACGAGCAATGCTTCTTTTCCGTCGGCCCACTGCATAAATATAGTCTTTTTTGGATTTTTTAGTTTTCTTTTCTTTTTCGGCCATTATTTTTTCTCTTCCTTTTTACTGCTGGTTTTAAATTTATCTTCGTAGGGATGTTGCTGGTTGGCAAAAACATGAAGACGTTTCATCCGCTCGCTTCTGAGTTTGTTTTTAGGCAACATATTATAGACTGCTTTCTCAATAATTCTCTCGGGAAATTTCTCCCTTAGCTCTGCCAGTAAACTAACCTTAAGACCACCCGGATATCCTGAATAAGAATAATATTTCTTTTGTTGCTCTTTTCTGCCAGTAACTACCACTTGCTTGGCGTTGATTACCACCACATGGTCACCACAATCCAAATTTCTGACAAAATAGGACTTGCATTTCCCTAGCAAAAGAGGAGTAATCCGACTGGCCAAACGGCCCAAAATTTGGCCTTCGGCGTCAACCAAATGCCATTTTCTTTCAATCTCTGATTTTTTAGTTGATTTGACCATTTACTTTTTCCCTTCCTTGGCAGCTTTCGCTTTTGCGGTTTTAGCCGCCTCCACTTTCTTTTGAGTTGCTGGCGGCGGCGATACTCGACGAGCTGGCCTGGGAACCATTTTCTCCACTTTTTCGGTAAACAAAACTCTGGCCATTGGTGCCTGGTCACCCCTTCGTCGGCCAGTGCGCACAATCCGCAAATAACCTCCTTTTCTCTCTTTAAAAAGAGGAGCAATTTCCTCAACCAGGCGATTTACCAGAGCTCTTTTGCCCAAGAAAGAGAAAAGTACTCGCTTATCAGCCAAAGTTCCCGCTTTGGCTTTGGTAACCAACTTTTCTGCTCTTGGCTTCATCGCTTTGGCTTTGGCTAGGGTAGTTTCAATTTCTCCCTCTTCTAACAATGAGGCAATCAGCCCTCGAAAAAGAGCTTTCCGTTGGTTTTTGCTTCTTCCCAGTTGGCGGCCGAAAATGCGCTTTCTCATCGGATTTTTAATCCCCCAATTCTATTCCTCTCTCTACCAAAGCCGCTTCAATAATCTTTAAGGATTTGGCACCCAGGTTTTTGATTTTGCCAACCTTTTTCTTGCCCGCTTTTTGCAAATCGCTGACATTTTTAATTCCCACCTTGAGTAAGGCATTGACAATTCGGGTTGGTAATTCCAACTCTTCAATGGTCAAGGAAGGCTCTTGAGTAATGGCCTCGGCCTCGGCGACTTCCTCTTCTTCAACCCTTTTGGGATTAATAACCTGGTCAAAAAAGGCGGTCAGAATTTGCGCCGCCTCCAGTAAAGCCTCCCGAGGGGAAATGGAACCATTGGTCCAAATCTCCATTGTCAACTTATCAAAATTAGTAACTCGACCAACCCGAGTAGCACTCACATGATAATTTACTCTTTGAACCGGCGTAAAAATCGCATCCAAAGGAATCACCCCAATCTCTCCGCCCCCTCTCTCTTCAAAAGGCACATAACCAAATCCAGACTCAACCACAAACTCTCCTTTCAATCGAGAAGACTTATCAGCCAAAGCACCTAAAACCAGGTCTTTGTTAATAATTTCCAGTCCAGCCGGCACTTCAAAATCGGCTGCTGTGACCGGACCTGGCCCAGTTTTCTCCAAACTAATCTTGACCGGTTTTTCTCCTTCATACTTGATCCTGACTTTTTTAAGGTTAAGCGTCAACTCGACTATATCTTCTTTAAGGCCTTTCAAAGTGGAAAACAAATGTTTGACTCCGGAAATTTTTGCCTGGACAATTGCCGCTCCTTGTAAACTGGACAAAAGCACCCTTCTTAAGGCATTGCCCAGAGTTTGGCCGTAGCCCTGCTGGAGGGGTTCAAAGACAAAAACTCCATAATCAGCCGTTTCTTTTTCGGCTTTAATTTGAAAGGTGGGTATAATCATAAAGCTCTCCTTTAATTAACTCTATATTAATTAACTTTTTCCTCCAAAATTATCTTGAATAGAATTCCACAATTAACTGCTCACTAACATTGGCCTCAATTTCCTCTCTGGCCGGCAGACGGACTAGCTTGCCTGCGGCTCCCTTCCTCTCCAACCATTTGGGAAGAGTAAAATCTTTATCTTTCAGTAATTTTTCTACCTCTGCTATTTTCATCGCTGTTTCATCAAGGCTAATTACCTCTTCTGGTTTAACTCGATAAGAAGCAATATTGACCACCCGGCCGTTTACCAAAACATGCTTATGGCTAACAAGTTGCCGGGCAAAACGCCGAGAAGGAGCAAAACCAAGCCGGTAGACTAAGTTATCCAGCCGAGACTCCAAGATTTGTAAAATTGCCTCTCCGGTGGCTTCTCTTACTTTTCTAGCTTCCTCAAAGTACTTTTTAAGCTCTCTTTCACTGACACCATAGATTCTTTTTAATTTCTGCTTTTCCATTAAACGCACTCCATAATCAGAAGGCTTTCTCCTTCTCTTGGCACCGTGCTGTCCTGGCGGAACCGCCCCTTTGCGATCAATCGGACATTTGGTTACACAGCGCTCACCCTTTAAAAAGAGCTTTTCGCCAGCCGCCCGACAAAGTCGACATTTTTTAGAATAGTAAACTGTCATTAAACTCTCCTTGGTTTCCTTGGTTTGACTCCATTGTGAGGAATCGGGGTCACATCAGCAATTAAGGCAATCTTTAAATTAGCAGCCCTAATCGCCCGCAAAGCCGCATCCCGACCCGCACCAGGGCCTTTAATATATATCTCCACTTCTTTAACTCCCTTTTGCTTAGCTTTTAAGACGGCTTTTTCAGTGGTTACCGTAGCGGCATAGGGAGTAGACTTACGAGCACCTTTAAAGCCCAATGAACCGGCTGATTCCTGCAATAAAACATTACCTTCCAAATCAGAAACCGAAACCACGGTATTGTTAAAAGTGGCCAAAATATTAATCTTTGCCTTTGGTTGAACTAGAACTGCTTTTTTCGCCATAAATTTCTTTACTGCTTAGTTTTTGCTTTGGCGGCTTCGGCTTGCTGTTTTTTGGCTAAAGCCTCTTTCTTAAGAGCACCAATTGTCATTCTTTTGCCCCTTTTGGTTCGGGCATTAGTCCGTGTCCGCTGGCCTCTTACTGGCAAACCAGCTAAATGACGTTTACCTCGATAAGAGCCGGTCTGCTTTAATCTTTTAATATTTTCGCTGACTTCTTTCCTAAGGTCTCCCTCAACTTTTAAACTCCTATCAATTGCCCTTTGAAGACGAGAAATCTCTTCCTCATTTAAATCTTTGGTTTTTTTGGCTGGCTCAACTTTGGCGGCCGCTAAAAGCAAACCCACATTTTGTCGGCCAATACCATAAATATGAGTTAAAGCAATATCAATTCTTTTTGTTTCTGGTATTTCAATTCCGGAAATTCTCGGCATTTGCTTCCTTTCTAGCCCTGTCTTTGTTTATGTCTTGGATTTTTACAAATAATATAAACCCGACCGCGACGACGGACTATCTTGCAGTCCTTACATCTTTTTTTAGTCGATGCTTGTACTTTCATTGCTGTCTCCTTTATTTGAGGCGATAAACGATCCTTCCTCTGGTTGGATCATAAGGAGTGGTGACAAACTTTACTCTATCACCAGGAAGAATGCGAATGCGATACATTCGCATTTTTCCCGACAAGCTGCAAAGATATTGCCGACCATCGGCCGCCTCTACTCTAAAAGTAGTATTAGGCAGGTTTTCAATGACCACTCCTTCTTTTTCTTCCTCGCCTTTTTTTAACATACAAAAGCTCCCCTGTTTACATACCCCTTTTTAAAAATCAAAACTCAATGGGGTTAAAACCAGGGGTTTTTCTTCAGCAATTGCTATCGTCTTCTCAAATAGCCCCGATATTTTACCATCTTTTGTTAAAATAGTCCAGCCATCTTGAGCCAAAACCACTTCTCCTGTTTTCTGACCATAGATTACCTCAATTGCCAAAGTCATTCCTGGCTTTAACTCTGCGGTCTTTTCGACCCTGGCTTTCAAAACTCCTGGCACCAGAGGTTCTTCATGTAACTGGCGACCAATCCCATGCCCAGTCAAAACTTCCACCGGATGATAACCGGCTCTTTTGAGAGTCTTTTCAATTGTTCTGCTAATATCACCAACCCGATTGCCGACTTTGGCGGTTTTAATTGCCTCTGCCAGAGCTTTTTTACCGGCTGTTAGAAACTTCTGCTGCTGACGACTGCCAACTTCTACAGTCCAGGCCATATCAGTATTAAAGCCTTGCCAAAGCATGCCCAAGTCAATTTTTAAAAGGTCCCCTTTTTGGACAATTTCATCCTGGCGGGGAATACTGTGAACTACCTCGCTGTTCAGACCAGTACAACTAGCCCAGCAGTAACCAGGAACTTTTTTAAATGAAGCTTGACCGCCTGCTTTTACAATTTCCCTATCTATCCAATTATCAATCTCCCAAGTGCTCAAGCCAGGTTTTATTCTCTTTAAAGCTCTTTGTAAGATCTGACCTAGTTTTTTTCCTCCTTCGGCCATCAGAGCAATTTCTGAGGGAGTTTTTAGGGGAATTTTAGCCATTTGTCAAGCCACGCTTTTTTAATCGCTTCACAATATCTTCAAAAATCACTTCAATCGGCCGATTACCATCAACTTCCTCAACAATTCCTTTTTTCCGATAATAATCAACCATCGGTAGTACTTCCTTTTCAAACCATTCCATCCTCACGGCAGTTTTTTCCGGAGTCTCATCGGACCTGCTAACTAGCTTGCCTCCACAAACATCACAAACTCCTTCAGTCTTTGGCGGATTCGTAACCAGGTTATAAATCCTAGCGCATTTGACACACGTCCGGCGCTTAATAATTCTTTTGAAAATTTCCTCCTTGGGCAAAATAAGGTACAAAACTATATCAATTTTAAGACCTTTGCTGGCCATAAACCCTTCAAAGTACTTAGCTTGGGAAAAAATTCTGGGAAAACCATCAAACAAAATCCCATCTAGTCGGCCAATACCCTGAAGATAGCTTTCCACCACCTCCATAATAATCTTGTCAGTTACCAGCTTGCCGCTATCCAAAAATTCTTTAACTTTATTGCCTAGGGGAGTGTCTTGCTCGCTAATAGAGCGAAGCAAACTACCCATTTCTAAATGAGCTAAATTAAATTTTTCAATCAACTTTTGGGCCTGTGTCCCTTTGCCTGAAGCAATTGGCCCTACTAATAAAATATTCATTTAAAACCTCTCTTCCAAAAACTTTTCATAACCTCTCATTTGAACCATGTTTTCAATCACCTTAAAAATCTCCAAAACAACAGAAACAACAATCAAAATCCCAGTTCCACCAATAGTAATAGTGGTAATCCCTGTCGCTCCCTGGACAATCGAGGGCAAAATCGCCACTATTCCTAAAAAAACTGCCCCGGCCAAAGTAATCCTGGTTAGAATATAGCTTAAAAAATTGGCGGTGGAACTACCTGGGCGAATTCCGGGGATAAAGCCTCCGTGTTTTTTTAACTCATCAGCAATCTTACTAGGATTAAAAGTAACCGCCGTATAAAAATAGGTAAAACCAACTACTAAAAGAAAATAGACCAAGCTATAGGTAAAGTTACCGGGATTAAAAATCTGGGCCAGGACTGAAGCCGCTTTGGCAATTGGTTGATTGGGAACTTGGGCTAAAAACCGCCCCACCATTGAAGGCAGCAAAACCAAGGAAGCAGCAAAGATAATTGGAATCACTCCGGCTTGATTAATCTTTAAAGGTAAAAAAGTTGACTGGCCTCCATACATTTTCCCCCCATAAATTCGTTTGGCATACTCAATTTTTACCTTCCTAATCGCCTCGTCAACAAAAATAACTGAAGCAATTACTACCAACGACAAAGCCGCAAAAATCAGCAAATTAAAAACACGAGTCGTTTCTACAGTGACTGCTGTTTGACCAAAAGAAACTGGCAAGCGGGCCACAATACCGGCAAAGATTAAAAGAGAAATTCCATTTCCCAAGCCTTTTTCAGAAATTAGCTCGCCCAACCACATGACAAAAATTGTCCCTGCCACCAAAGAGACAATAACCGCCAAAACTTGGAAAGGAGAAACCAGGCTAACAATATTTTGCGTCCTTAAAAAAGTAAAAACCCCAATTGCCTGGAGAGCCGCCAAAGGAACCGTTAAAAACCGAGTGTACTGGTTAATTTTCTCCCGGCCATATTCACCCTCTTTAGAAAGCTCTTCCAACTGAGGAAAAACCAAAGTCAAAAGCTGTAAAATAATTGAGGCATTAATATAAGGACCCAAGCCCAGTGCAATAACAGAAAAATTAGTCAAAGTCCCGCCAGAAAAAATATCCAAAAGTCCTAAAAATTGACTGCCAGCAAAAAGAGCCCGTAGGGCAGTTAAATCAACTCCAGCTACTGGGATATGGGCCGCCAGCCTAAAAATAACCAAGATAAAGGCAGTAAAAAGAATTTTTTGGCGTAAATCAGGAACTTTAAGGACGGTTTTCAGCTCACTTAAAATTCTCTCAACCACTTATTTACCCTCCGCTACCCGACCTCCAGCCGCCTCAATTTTTGTTTTTGCTTGGCTAGAAATTGGCAGACTAACGGTTAAACCAACTTTCAACTCACCCTCTCCTAAGATTTTCACCGCAGTTCCGGCCGGAAGGGTTTTGGGCAAAATTCCCTTGGCTTGCAAAGAAGCCAAATTTACTTCTTCACCCTTTTTAAATAAGTTCAGAGCCTCAAGCTTCACTACTACTGGTGCCTCCTTAGCTTTTAGTTTGCCTTTTCCTCGCAAAAGTGGCAGTCTTTTTAAGAGAGACTTTTTGGTTTTTGTCCCTTGAAAGAAAAGTTTTACTTTGCCGCGTGCTTTTGCTCCTTTAGCTCCCCGAGTAGAAGTATGACCCCCACGACCAGAGCCATAGCCGCGGCCGACTCTTTTTTTTCTTTTTTGAGTTGTTTTCACTAATTGCGATAAGTCCATTCTAATTAAGCCTCTTTTTGATCAATTTTTTTTAGTTGTTTTAAGGCTTCAAGCGTTGCATAAACGTTAGAGGCTTTATTTCTAGTCCCCAAAACCTTAGAAGAGATGTCTTTAATTCCCGCTGCCTCCACGACTGCCCTAACTGCTCCACCAGCAATTACTCCCGAACCCTTAGGAGCGGGTTTGAGCAAGACTTGGGCCGCCCCTCTTTTTAACCTTATATCATGAGGAATGGTGCTATTTTTGAGAGGAACAGTAATTAAATGCTTTTTGGCATAATCAATCCCTTTGGCAATCGCGCTTGAAACATTGCCCGCTTTGCCCAAACCGACGCCGACCCGGCCTTTTTTATCACCCACCACTACCAAAACAGAGAAACCGATTTTATTACCTCCTTTGGTCTTTTTCGAAACCCGGTTAACTTGAACAACTTTTTCTTCAAATTCCTTTTCTGCGGCTGGTATTGCATTTCTCAACATACTTCTTCCTTAATTTCAATATTTTAAGCCAGCTTTACGCGTTCCCTCAACAAAAGCTTTTACTCGGCCATGATAACGATAAGGACCTCGATCAAAAATAACTTTTTCAATCTTTTTCTTTAAGACCTCGGCGGCAAATTTAGCCCCAAATTCTTCAGCCCGCTGAGTCTTGCTTTTATCTTTGGCTTGAGCGGGAGTTAAAAGCTTGTAATCGTGGAAGCCCAAAACCGTTCGGCCGGTTTTTTGTTCAATAATTTGGGCAAAAAGATAACGATTAGAACGAGAGATTGCCAAGCGATAGCCCTCTCGGGGAAGCTTGGCTCTGGTTTTGGTTTTTCTTTTTTGAGCTCGGACTAATTTATTTTCCATTTTTACCTTTCTTTTACTTAACCGGTCCAATTCCGGCTTTAGTAGCGGCTTTGCCTGGCTTTAGCCTTATTTTTTCGCCTAGATAACGAATGCCTTTACCTTTGTAGGCATCCGGTTTTCTAAATCTTTTGATGGCTGCTGCCGTATTGCCGACTATTTCTTTGCTAATTCCAGAAACTACAATTTTGTTGTCCTTTGCTTCCAGTTTGATTTCTGGGGGCGGCGTAAAATGAACCAGATGGGAAAAACCCAAGGAAAGAACTAAAACATTATCTTGCATTTGGGCCCGGTAACCAGTCCCAACTACCTCCAAAGTTTTACTAAAACCAGTGGTTACGCCTTTAATCGCATTGGCAATTAAGCGAGCCAGTGTCCCATGCATGGCTTTGGTCTTTTTATCTTCGGCCAGCCTTTTAATCCTTAGTTCCTGGCCCTCAATCTCAACTTGCAAACTATCAGGTTTGGCCAACCTCAACTCTCCCAAAGGGCCACGAACAATAATTTGCCTGCCCTCAAGCGAAATAGTGACTCCCTCTTTAATAGCAATTGGTTTTTTACCGATTTTTGACATTTTTCTAGATTACCTTACAAATAATCTCTCCTCCCAATTTCTTCTGCAAGGCTTGCTTGCCAGTCATTAATCCCTTCGGAGTAGAAATAATCACTGTTCCCAAACCTCTTCTCCAAAGTTTAATTTCTTTAGCCTGCACATAAACTCTTCCCCCCGGTTTGGAAATTCTTTTAACCTCAATTGGTCGAGGTTTACTCCCTTCCTCAGCTAAAGTCAAAACCAACTCTTTTTGTACTCCTTCTCCGCTGACAGCTACTTTTTTAAGATAGCCCTCGACTTGCAAAATTTTAGCCAAGTTTTCCTTAAGCTTAGAATAAGGGACAGAAACATTCTTGCTGCCTGCCATGGAGGCATTTTTAATTCTAATTAATAAATCGGCAATCGGATCGCTAATCATTTTTTTTACCAACTGGCTTTCTTAACTCCGGGAATTTCTCCTTTGTGGGCTAATTTGCGGAAACAAAGCCGACAAAGACCAAAAAGACGAATATAGCCTCTTGGCCGGCCGCACAGATTGCAGCGATTGCGAGCCCGGGTTTCATATTTTAACATTTTTTTATTCGCTTCTCTGACAATTTTTGATTTTTTTGCCATTTTACTTTTCCTCCTTGACAAAAGGCATGCCCAACTCTTCTAAAAGCACTTTCGCTTCTTGATCACTTTTTGCATTGGTAACAACCGTTACTTCCAGTCCTCGAATTTTATCAATCTTGGAAAAATTAATTTCCGAAAAAACGGTTTGCTCTTTGATGCCTAAACTGTAATTACCCTGGCCATCAAAGCCCTTAGGGCTAACCCCGCCAAAATCTCTTACTCGAGGCAAAACAATTTTAAAAAGTTTTTCCAAGAAATCAAAAGCCCGCTGCTTTCTTAGGGTAACACAAAATCCAATTGGCTGGCCTTTCCCCAGCTTAAAGGCGGCAATCGATTTTCTCGCTCGGCAAAGCTTGGGTTTTTGCCCGGAAATCACCGCCAGCTGCTCGCTCACATTCTCAATCACCTTTTTGTCTTCCTTGGCTTCTTTTACCCCCATACTAATAACCACTTTAATAACTTTAGGAACGGCCAAAGGACTTTTAACCCCCAGTGTTTTTTGCAACTTGGGGACAATTTCTTTTTGGTATCTTTCTTCCAATCTCATTTTTTACTCCCTTTCAAACTTAAATCTCCGCCTTACAAGCTCGACAGACTCTCACCTTTTTGTGCTGACTAACCAAAAACCCAACTTTGGTGATTTTAGCACATTTAGGGCAAATCAAAGCTACTTTGGAAATAGCCAGGGGACGAACTTTATCAATAATTCCTCCGCTCTGGTCTCCTTCCCGACGAGGTTTTTGGTGTTTTTTGTAAAGATTAACTCCATCAACCAAGAGTTCACCCTTTTTGGAAAAAACCTGCTTGACCACGCCGGTTTTACCCCGGTCTTTTCCTCGTAAAACTTTGACTTTGTCTCCTTTTTTTATTTTCATAAATTCTTTAAATTTCTATAAATTTATAATTGTTATTAATCTTAGTAAATTTCTTTAGCCAAAGAGGCAATTCTAGCATAACCTGAGTCTTTTATCTCTCTGGCAATCGGCCCGAAAATCCGAGTCCCGCGCGGATTACCACTCTTATCAATAACTACTCCCGCATTATCGTCAAAACGAATATGGGTGCCGTCAGGTCGGCGAATTTCCTTTTTAGTGCGAACAATCAAGACTCGGACAATCTCGCTGTCTTTGACGACACCATTGGGATCCGCCTGGTCAACCACAGCCGCCACTTCATCGCCAATGCTACCGCTTTTTCTTTGGGAGCCGCCATAAATATGAATTACTCTTAGCCTTTTGGCTCCAGCATTGTCAGCCGGAGTTAAAATTGACCTTAGCTGAATCATTTTTTCTCTCCAATAATTTCCGTAATTTTAAAAGAAATTGTTTTGGAGGTCGGCCGAGTTTCAATAATCTTAACTTCTTGACCTGTCTTGGCCCCAATTTCATTTAAAACATGAATTTTCTTCTTTTTGGTAACAATTTTCCCATAAACTGGATGGCGAAAGCGTCGCTCAATTAAAACGACTGCCGCTTTTGTCATTTTGTTAGAAACAACTTTACCTTGAAAAGCTTTCATTTTTCCCTCTTTTCTTCGGCTCTTGCCGAAACAGTTTCTTCTAATTTCTTTTCCTGCAATATGGTTTTTACTTGGGCCAATTCATCCCGCTTGCACCTTAAGCTAGTGGTGTTTTTCACTTTGGCTAGTTTAACCTCCATTCTCAACTTCAAAATCTCTGTCTCTCTTTTGTTAATTTCTTCCAGCAGTTGCGGAATGGTTTTGGCTCTCATTTCTTCTTTTTGCTTTTTTTTCATTTTGTTTTACTCTCAATTTATTTTCAACTCTTTTTTAAAATTTTACTTTTAACTGGCAACTTGTCGGCTGCTCTTTTCAAAGCCTCGAAAGCGACCTCTTCAGTCACACCCGCTAATTCAAAAAGAATTTGACCAGGAATCACCGGAGAAACAAAAACTTTAACATCACCTTTTCCGCCTCCCATTCTTGAACCAGCGGCTTTGGCACTCACTGGTTTGTGAGGAAAAATTCGAATCCAAACTTTACCCTCTCTTTTGGTAAAGTGAGTAATCGCCCTCCTGGCCGCCTCAATTTGATTGGCAGAAATCTGACCAGAACTTAAAGCTTTTAGTCCATACTCACCAAAGCTAATTTCCGAACCTCGACTAGCTTTGCCTCTGGTTTTTCCTCGAAAAACTTTACGGTATTTTTGTTTTTTAGGTGCCAGCATTTTCTTCTCCTGGATAAATCCAAACTTTAACGCCGATATAGCCGGAGCGAGTTAAAACCGGTACTTCGGCAAAATCAATTCTCGCTCTTAGGGTCTGCAGAGGGACTGTCCCTTGGGAATATTTTTCTTGCCGAGCAATCTCTGCTCCGGCAATTCTCCCCGAAAGGGTAATTTTAATCCCTTTAGCTCCGGCAGACATGGTTCTTTCAATTACTTTTCTTACCACATAACGATGAGGCATTCTTTTTGCCAGCTGTTCGGAAATCCGATTAGCCACAAACATGGCCGAAAGTTCCGGATTTTTTACTTCTTCAGGAGAAATTTCCAAGTTTTTCTCCGGCTCAGGAATAGAAACCATCCGGCTAAGCTCTTTTTTCAGCTCTTCCAAACCGCTGCCTCCCCGGCCAATAACTACTCCTGGACGAGTTACCTGAAGGGTAATTTTAATTTTATTGATTGACCGCTCAATCTTAACCCCGACAATTCCTGCCAACTTAAGTCTCTTCATTAAGTATTCTCTTACCTTAACGTCCTCTAAAAGAAGTTTTTTGAAGCTCTTTTTATTGGCATACCAAAGTGAATTCCAGGTATAAAGATTGCCGATTCTAAAACCAATTGGATTAACTTTTTGTCCCATATTTACTTCCTCTTTTTTTCCTTTCTAGTATTTTTAGCTGCTTTTGCCGGTTTGGCTGCTTCGGCTTTTTCTTCTGCCTCCAGGGTCAAAAACAAATGAGCGGTTCTTTTTTTGATTATTCCTCGGTCAAATCGAGCCCCATGGGATTTATCCATCCTTTTGTAGGCCGGGCCATCGCCAACCTCCAGCTTTTTGATGCGCAAATTCTCCTCTGTCAGCTTAAAATTGTTAATCGCATTTGCTTTTGCTTGCATAATCAGCTTTCGCAAAAACTCTTTTCCCTTTTGAGGAGACTTCTCCAAAAGCAGCAAAGCCTCAGCTGGCCGCCGTCCCCGCAAGTTATAAGTCAACTGCCTTAACTTCCTGGGACTGATTCTTAAATATTTAGCACTTGCTTTTACTTCCATTTTATGTTTTCTCCATTGTTCTTTTGACTACCTGGCCATGCCCCCTAAAAGTCCGAGTCGGGGCAAACTCTCCTAATCGCTGGCCGACCATCTCTTCAGTAACAAAAACAGGAATAAAACTGCGGCCATTGTGAACTTCAAAAGTATAACCAACAAATTCCGGCGGAATCTGCGATGCTCTTGCCCAAGTTCTAATCGGCTGTTTTTTGCCACTGGCTTTTAAGACTCTAATTTTTTTGCTTAAATTAGGATCAATAAAAGGTCCTTTTTTACTCGATCTGGCCATAACTATTTTCTCCTTTTAACAATTAGTTTGTCACTATATTTAGTTTTTTTTCTGGTTTTTTTCCCCAGAGTTTTTTTACCCCAAGGGGATTTGGGACTGGGCATACCAATACCGCTCCGGCCTTCTCCTCCTCCATGAGGATGAGATCCAGGATGTTGGGCTACTCCCCGAACCGTCGGTCGAATCCCACGGCGCCGAGAATCGCCAGCTTTTCTTAGCTTTTTCAGCTTTTCGCCGACATTGCCTACCTGGCCTACTGTCGCCCAGTTGGCAAGAGGGAAAAGTCTAATCTCTCCTGAGGGTAGTTTTACCTGAGCCATTTTCTCCTCTTTGGAGAGAATTGCGGCCGCGCTACCAGCTCCTCGAACCAACTGGCCGCCTTTTCCAGGCACAATCTCCAGATTATGAATCGGGGTTCCCACCGGAATATTTTGCAAAGGAAGGGCATTTCCGGGTTTAATCTCCGCTTCCGGGCTAGCCACTACCTTGTTACCCAAACCTAAACCTTCGGCTTGCAAAATGTAGCGTCTGTCTCCATCAGGATAAACTATTAAGGCAATATCCACATTCCGGTTAGGATCATATTCAATCGCCTCAACTGTTCCCTCAAGGCCAATTTTATTCCTTTTAAAGTCAATTTTCCTTAAAAATTGCTTGCTGCCGCCTCCTCGAGCTCGAACCGAAACTCGACCCCGAGTATCGCGACCACTTCTTTTACCAATTTTTAGTTTTAATCTTTTATTCATCTTTAAACTCCTGTCTCAAAAACTGCAATTTTTTGGCCCTCTTTAACCTTAACCATCGCTTTTTTCCAATCCGGCTTCTTTACTACTCTTCTGGTTTTCAACGACCTTTTGCTCTTTCCTTTAACTATCATTGTCTTGACTGCTAAAACTTCTACCGCAAAAGTTTTTTCTACCAATCTTTTTATCGTATTTTTGTTTTCCCCAAGAGGAACGACAAAGGTATACCAATTCCGACGGGCCATTTCCATACTTGTTTCTGTAATCACTGGTTTAATGCTTGCTCGCATCTTTTTCTCCTAAAAGAACTTTAACTTGTTTTAAGGCCAACTTAGTCATAAAAAGAAAATCAGTATTTAAAAGATAATAGGAATTAAGCGACTCTGTATTTAGAGTAACTACTCCTTTAAGGTTTCTCAAAGCTCTTTTTAACTGACTCTCGTCCTTGGTCAGCAAAAAGGCAATTTTACCCTCTGCTTTTAAGTTTTTCTTTAAATCTTCAACAAAAACGGCTGCTTCTTTGCTTTTTTTAAACTTCAAGACTTCAACCAAAAAAACTTTTTTCGCTCTTATTTTCTCGGCTAAAATCGAAAAAAGAGCTCTCTGGGCCATTTTTTGGCTTAATCTTTTCTGGTAATTTCCGGCTCCCTTAGGGCCATGAGCAATCCCGCCACCAACAAAAATCGGTGCTTGACGGTCTTTGTGTCGAGCTCGGCCAGTGCCTTTTTGGCGCCAAATCTTGCGACCCGAACCAGCGACTTCGGCTCTAGACTTGGTCGTCGCCAAAGCCCTTCTTTGATTGGACAAAAAGCTTAAAACTGCCTGGGCAATCAAGGCAGGAGAAGCCGGTTTTTCAAAAACCGGGCTAGCTAAAGTCTCCTCTCCAGAAACTTTAGCTTGAGCATTAATGGTAGATATTTTCAAACTTTTCATTAAATCTTCTCCTTATCTTGCTTTTTGGAGAGTTAACAAACTCCCCTTGCTACCAGGGACAGCCCCACAAACATATAAAATATTTTGCTCGGCATCCACTCGACAGACCAAAAGGTTTTTGCTGGTCACCCGTTTTCCGCCCATCCGACCGGCCATTTTTTTTCCCTTCAAAACCCGGCCAGGAGTGGTGGTCGCTCCAATCGAGCCGGGGGCACGGGGACGGTCAGACTGTCCATGGGTGGCTGGACCGCCAGCAAAACCATGCTTCTTCATCACTCCAGCAAAGCCTTTGCCTTTGGAAATTCCACTAATGGTAATTAAGTCGCCCTGGCTAAACTTTTCTTCCAGTTTGACCTCCTTGCCAAAAACAAGAGTCACTGGCAAAGCTCTACCAGACTCATCAAAAAGGGTCTGCATTTCCCCTTTAATAGCAGTAATTGTATTCATAAAAAAATTAAGAGCGCCTACCTGCCAGCAGGCAGGCTGGAAGCGCCCTGTTTATACTCCTTTTAGTGTTTAAAATTTCCTAAAAAACTCACCTCCAGCAAGCGATTCTATTCTACTATAAATTGCTTCAGATATCAACCCGCCCAAAGCTAAATTTTACATTTTAATTTCAATATCCACTCCAGCCGGCAATTCCATATGTTGTAACCCTTCGATTGTCTTTTGGGTCGGCTCGGTAATATCAATCAATCTTTTGTGGGTCAACATCTCAAAGTGCTCACGAGCATCCTTGTCCGTATGGGGACTGGTAGTGACCACAATCAAGCGACGCTTAGTGGGTAGGGGGACCGGACCAACAATTTTCGCCCCTGAAAGCAAGGCGGTTTCCACAATTTTGGCCGCCGCCTCATCCACTACTCGATGATCGTATGATTTTAACCTAATACGAATTCGACCTTTTTGCATTTTTTAAATGTTCTTTCGGCTCTGGCCGATCACAAAACCTAAAATATTATCGGCTAACTTACCTGGCCATTAAAATCCCCCGATTTGACATCGGGGGAATCAGTCGCCCCTTATGCCAATATTTTGGAAATAACTCCGGCACCGACAGTATGGCCACCTTCTCTAATGGCAAAGCGCAAACCTTCTTCCATCGCCACCGGCACAATTAACTCCACTGTCATTTTGGCATTGTCACCAGGCATGACCATCTCCACTCCTTCTGGCAAAGTCACCGTGCCAGTCACATCAGTGGTTCTGACATAAAATTGGGGGCGGTAGCCGGAAAAAAACGGTGTGTGACGACCACCCTCTTCCTTGGTTAAGATGTAAACTTCAGCCTCAAATTTAGTATGGGGAGTCGCCGTTCCCGGCTTGGCCAAAACTTGGCCTCTCTCCACATCGTCTTTTTCAATCCCCCGAAGAAGGATACCGACATTGTCTCCGGCCTGGCCTTCATCGAGAGTTTTTCTAAACATCTCCACTCCAGTGATAACACTTTTTTGTGTTGGCCTAATGCCAACAATTTCCACCTCATCATTAACCTTAATCTTGCCTCTCTCAATTCTACCGGTCACCACTGTTCCTCGACCTTTAATTGAGAAAACATCCTCAATCGGCATTGAAAAAGGCTTCTCAAGATCACGAGTCGGCTCGGGGATATACTCATCAACCTTCTTCATCAGCTCCAAAACGTCCTTTTCCGCTTCAGGGTCACCCTCAAGTGCCTTCAGAGCCGAAAGCCGAACAATGGGAGTTTCGTCTCCAGGAAACTTATATTTCTTCAGCAATTCCCGGATTTCCATCTCCACCAAATCCAACAATTCCGGATCATCAACCAAGTCCACTTTATTTAAAGCCACTATCAAGGCTGGCACATTAACTTGGCGTGCTAAAAGAATATGTTCTCGAGTCTGTGGCATGGGGCCATCCGGAGCAGAAACTACCAAAATAGCACCGTCCATTTGGGCTGCCCCGGTAATCATGTTTTTGATATAGTCCGCATGACCTGGACAGTCAATGTGGGCATAATGGCGTTTTTCGGTTTCAAACTCAATATGGGTAATATTAATAGTAACCCCTCTCTCCTTTTCTTCGGGCGCATTATCAATATCAAAAAAGCCATAAGCTTTAGTGGTACTCCCGGGTTGTTTGGCCAAAACTGTGCTAATGGCCGCCGAAAGAGTGGTTTTTCCATGGTCAACATGACCAATAGTTCCAATATTTAAATGAGGTTTAGTCCTGGCGAACTTTTTTTGATCTGCCATTTTAACTCCTTAAGATAATTTTACTTAATTTTTATTAATTTCTAACTTTAACTATTTTCAAGAAAAACCCCTCTTCTTACTTCTCGCCTATGAAGAGGTAATTCGTAATTAGCTAATATACCAAATTTAACCTCTTTTTGCAACCAACGCTTCAGTAATGTTTTTCGGCACCTCTTGATAATGGGAAGGTTCCATATAATAGCTGGCTCTTCCTTGACTTAAACTTCGCAAAGTGGTCGAGTATCCTGAAATTTCGGCTAAAGGCACTAGCGCCAAGACAATTCGGGCGGCACCACGAACCTGAGTTCCCTGAATTTGAGCTCGACGGGAAGAGAGATCACCAATCACCGTTCCCATAAACTCTTCTGGAGTCGTCACTTCTACTTTCATAATCGGTTCTAACAAAACTAAACCAGCGTTTTTAACTGCATTCTGTAAGGCTTGAGAGCCAGCAATTTTGAAAGCAATTTCTGAAGAGTCTACCTCATGGTAAGAGCCGTCATAAACTACTACCTTCATATCTACCAGTGGATAGCCAACCAAAACCCCATTCTCCATCGCCTCTTTGACTCCTTTTTCAATTGGCGGGATAAACTCATTCGGAATCGCAGCTCCCTTAATTTCTGAGGCAAATTCATAACCTTCGCCCGGGGCTCTTGGCTCAACCCGCAAGAAGCAGTGACCATATTGTCCTCGGCCGCCAGACTGATGAATATACTTCCCCTCACCCTTAGCAACCTGGCTAATCGTCTCTTTATAGGCAACTTGGGGCGCGCCGGTAGTAGCTTCTACCCCAAACTCTCGTCTCATCCTCTCAACCAAAATCTCCAAGTGCAGCTCACCCATACCAGAAATAATCGTTTGACCGGTTTCCTGGTTAACTTTAATCTTGAAAGTTGGATCTTCTTCAGAAAGTCGGTTTAAGGCAGTACTCAATTTTTCCTGGTCAGATTTGGTTTTTGGCTCAATTGCCAAAGAAATCACTGGTTCGGGGAAAACAATTGATTCCAAAACAATCGGTTTGGCCGCCTCACAAAGAGTATCACCAGTAGCAGTCCTGCCCAGACCAATGGCAGCGACAATCTCGCCCGCATAAGCTTCGCTAATTTCTTCTCTTTTATCAGCATGCATTAAAAGCAGTCGACCAATCCTCTCATCGTCTTTTTTGATCGAATTATAAACAGTCTTACCTGCTTTTAAAACTCCAGAGTAAAGTCTCAGATAAGTCAATTTACCCACATGAGGATCAACTTGAATTTTGAAGGCCAAGGCAGCCAGCGGTTCCTCGTTCTTAGCCGCTCTGCTAACTTCCTCGCCGGTTTTGGGATCAATTCCTTTTACCGGAGGCAAATCCAGCGGCGAAGGCAAAAACTCAACTATGCCATCCAAAAGCGGCTGAACTCCTTTGTTGCGTAAAGAAGAACCAGCATAAACAGGGACTAAGCGATAAGCAATAGTAGCTTTTCGCAAGGCTAATTTTAGCTCCTCAAGCGAGAGCTCCTCGCCGTTAAGATATTTTTCCAAAAGAGCTTCATCTCCGGCTTCAGCGACAATTTGCTCAATTAGTCCCTCACGAGCCTGGGCAATTTCCTCTTTCATCTCTTCGGGAATCGGGCCCTCTCCAAATTCAACTCCCAAAGGATCTTTTTCCCAATAAAGGGCTTTTTCTTCTAAGACTAAAACCACGCCTCTAAAGTCCTGCTCGGCACCAATAGGGTAGGCGACAGTAGCCGGATTAATCCCCAAGCGCTCTTTAATCATTGCCAAAGTCCCCTTAAAATCCGCTCCAAGCAAATCCATCTTATTAATAAAAATAATTCTTGGAACATGATACTTGTCTGCTTGGCGCCAAACAGTTTCTGATTGGGACTGAACCCCTTCTTTTGCATCAAAAACGGTCACCCCACCATCAAGTACCCGCATTGAGCGCTCGACCTCAGCCGTAAAGTCAACATGGCCCGGAGTATCAATAATATTTATTCGATGGTCTTTCCAGAAAGTAGTAATTGCTGCGGAAACAATCGTAATTCCTCTTTCTCTTTCCTGGTCCATCCAGTCGGTAATCGTTGTTCCTTCATCAATATTACCCAATTTGTAAGTTTTACCAGTAAAAAACAAAATTCGTTCGGTAGTGGTAGTCTTACCAGCATCAATATGGGCAATAATGCCAATGTTCCTCACTTTCCCAAGTGGAACAGTTCTTTCAGTGGTTTTTTGAATTGCCGCCATTTTGTAAAATCCTTTCCAATAAACAAACTCCGCCTTCTGTCAACTCCTCTGGCGGAGAGTGTACTCGTAGAGTCTATTTTATCAAAATCCTACCCTCAAAGCAATATTTAGACTTGCTTTTTGTAGGCCTCAAATTTGTCGGCAACCACTGGACTTAGAGGCTTTAAAACCTCCAGGACTTTGCTGCGGATTGCCTGGGAATCAACCAGGCCGTTAACCGCTGCCGTAGGCAACCAAGCTTCCACCTCGGCAGCAACTTTTTCTGCCTCTTCCTGCTTCCCACCAGCGGAAAGGACACTGTTAACCAGCTTACTGCGCTCAAAATCCTCTTCCCGACCATCCTTTTTTCTGACTTTATACATTTTTCTCACCTCCTTTGATTCGCCGAGGCCTCGGCGAAAGCGACTAATACTTTAATTCAAGAGTAGCACAGTTTCCCTAAAAACAAAAACTTTAATAAAATTTAGTATAATCTAGTCATTATGAAAAGCGTGGTCTTGTGCGGCTCAAGAAGATATAAAAAAGAAGTCTTTGAATTCGCCCAAAAACTAGAAAAACGCGGCATCGTGGTTTTTAAGCCAATTATGAACACCAATACTAAAATATCGAATTTAGAGGAGGATTTAAAAAGATTTGCTTTCTTAGGCCTCACTTGGCATCATCTGGAGTTTATACGCAAAGTTGATGTAGTTTTTATTTATAACAAAGACGGCTACATAGGAGTAAGCTCTACTTTAGAAATGGGTGCGGCTGCTGTCTTGGGAAAACCAATTTATGCCCTGGAAAAGGATTCTAACGAATTGTCTCGAAATGTACTTATAGATAAAGTCGTTGGTTCGGCTGAAGAATTAATCAAGTATCTCAAATGATAAACAAAGAGTTAAAAATTCTACTTGGATCAAACAGTGAACATAAACTGAGGGCAGTCAAAGAAACATTTAAAGAAGTTTATCCAGATACGCAAATAATGGTCAAAGGAGTAAAAGTTACCTCTGGCATAAACGAACAACCTGTTGGCCTTAAGGAAATTTTTCAAGGCGCCCGAAACAGAGCTCAGGAGGCCAAACGTCTCGCCCAAGAAGCTTATGACTTTATCATAGGCATTGAGAATGGAATTCTTCCGATCGAGACTGGAACAGGAGCTATGTGGTTTGACCTTGGCTTAGTTATTGCAGAAAACAAAAAGGGACAACAAGGTTTTGCTCTTTCTTCAGGGGTCGTTTTCCCTTCTTGGGCAGTTGAGGAAGCTCAAAAAAGAGGTTTTGCTACCACCACCGTAGGAACAATTCTCTTTGAGAGAAATAACGGAGATAGAACCGACCCACAATCACTTCTTACAAACCAGCTGGTTTCCCGAACTGCAATGTTAAAGCAGGCTTTAATGATTGCTCTGGGAGAGCTTCAGCAAAAACAAAAGTAAGAAAGAGGGCACTACCAGCGAAAATGTGCAAATGCTTTATTGCTTTCTGCCATACGGTGAGTGTCTTGCTTTTTCTTAATTGCCCCACCTTGGTTATTGAAAGCATCAACTAGCTCAGCGGCTAGCTTTTCGGCAAAAGTATGATATTCAGCACTGGAACGCTTTTGAGCCGCCTGGATAAGCCAACGAATCGCCAGAGACTCTCGACGATCGCCTTTAACTGGCATCGGCACTTGATAAGCAGCTCCACCGACCCGGCGAGAGCGCACTTCCATATGAGGTTTGATATTTTCAATCGCCTGATGAAAAACCAACATTGGTTCCTGGTTTTCTTTTTGCTTAATTAAGTCCAAAGCACCACAGACTTGTTTTTGGGCGGCGGCTTTTTTACCGCTGCGCATGACCCGATTAATCAGCTTGCCCACTAAAACATCATGATAAATCGGATCTGGTCCAATCTGTCTTTTTTTAATTGCTCCTGCTCTTGGCATATGGTAAAAATTTCTAATTTATAATTTTAACTTAAACTCTCAAGCTTCCGCTTCTGGAGGTGAGCTTGGACTGCTCTTTGTAGGAGCTGCTCTGACCGCAGCCTCTCTTTTTGTGCCATATTTGGAACGGCTGCTTTTTCTTCCCACCACTCCGCCGGCATCAAACTTACCGCGAACAATATGATACTTAACTCCCGGCAAATCCTTGACTCTGCCAGCGCGAACCATCACAATCGCATGTTCAGAAATTTCATGACCAACTCCGGGAATGTAGGCAGTGATTTCTTGTTTATTTGAAAGCCTGACTCTGGCTACCTTTCTTAAAGCTGAGTTTGGTTTTTTAGGAGTCATGGTTTTAACCAAAGTTACCACTCCCCGCTTTTGCGGGTTAATTGACTCCACCATCCGCCGAGTCCGCGCGTTAAATGAACGACGCAAAGCCGTGGCTTTAACTTTTCTCGGCGTCTTTTTTCTTCCTTTTCTGATTAACTGAGATATTGTTGGCATCGTAAGCTCAATTTTAACAGATTTTAGCTTCAAGCTCAAGATTTCAGCTTGGCTCTTTCCGGGCTAACCGGAATTAAGCGGCCAATAATCACATTTTCTTTTAGCCCCAACAAATGGTCTTCTTTACCAATCATGGCGGCATCAGATAAAACATTGCTCGTTTCTTGGAAAGAAGCAGCCGATAACCAAGATTCAGTATAGAGAGCCGCTCGGGTAATCCCCAAAATTATTTGCTCGGCCACCGCTGGCTTACCCTTGTTTTTTCGAACCCTCTCATTTTCATCTTCCAAGCGGTGCTTGTTAACTAAATCCCCAGGCAAAAACGAAGTATCACCAGGATTTTTCACCCGCACGTTTTCGCTCATCATTCTTACCACGGTCTCAAAATGGCGGTCATTAATAGGAATCCCCTGGGATTCGTAAACGCTCTGGACTTCATCAAGCAAGTAGTTTTGGGCTCCTCGCAAACCTCTGACGTCTAAAACATTTTTAACCGCTAGCGCGCCTGAGGCCAGTTGAGTCCCTGCCAAAACTTCCTGACCATCTTTGACTTTAAGGGTACTAGCCAGGGGGATAAGGTATTCTGCTTTTTTACCGTCTTTTTTCTTTTCTGTTAATATTAACCGATAACCAGTCTCCTCACTAATTACCTCCACTTTGCCAGAAATTTCTGCCAGCGGTGAAACCATCTTGGGTGTTCTGATTTCAAAAAGCTCAGTTACCCTGGGTAACCCTTGAGTCACATCCAAGCCTACTACTCCAGCCGTATGTTTGGTTCGCAAAGTTAGCTGGGTTCCGGGCTCGCCAATCGACTGGGCCGCTAAAACGCCTACGGGAACTCCCATCTCGACCAACTGTCGGTCAGCAAAATTCCAGCCATAACACTTAACACAAAGTCCGTGGCGAGCAACACAAGTTAAAGGTGAACGAATCACGACACTTTCGATAGCTTCACTCTCTGCCAAAACCTGAGTTTTGTTTTCATCAAGTTCTTCATTGCGCTTGAAAATGACTTTTTTGGTCCTGGGGTCCATTACTGGTTCAGCCAAAGACCGACCCAAAATTCGCTCGGCGAATTTTTCGCCTCTCGGTCCCTGCTTGGAAATTTCAATCCCTTCTTTAGTACCACAATCTTTCTCCCTAATAATTGCCTCATGAGAAACATCTACCAGCTTTCGGGTTAGGTAACCAGCATCAGAGGTCTTTAAGGCCGTATCAGTCAAGCCTTTTCTTGAACCTCGACTAGTAGTCACGTATTCAAAAACCGATAACCCCTGTCGGAAATTGCTTTTAGTCGGCAAATCAACAATTCTTCCCAAAGGATCAACTACTAGTCCTCGCATCGCGGAAATTTGCTTAATCGTGTCCCGAGAGACTCGGCCGACCCGGGCATCAATCACCAGCTTAATCGGATTAGTAGGCTCAATTACTTCCCAAGTTTTATCAGCCAGCTCTTCAGTTGTTTCCATCCAAACACCGCGCACCAAGCGCTTTTTCTCTTCCAAGGTAATTAGACCTTGTCGATAAGTCTCCTCAATCTCAGCCACTCTTTTTTCCGCCGCTCCGATAATCTTTTCCTTATCTGGACTCATAACACTGTCTCTGATAGACAAAGAGACTCCGGAAACCGTCCCCCCATAAAAGCCCAAGTTTTTAAGATCATCAATCAAAGCGACTGTTTCTTCATGGGAACATTCTTTCATCGCCCAAGTAAAAAGTTTTTTAACGGTGCTTTGCTGAACGCCTTCATTAACAAACCTCAGGCATTCTGGCAAAATTTCGTTAAAGAGAAGGCGACCGACTGAGGTCTCAATTGTCTCCCCTTTCTCCAGCCTGACCTTAATTGGCTCTCTTAGTTTAATTTTCCCAGATTGATAAGCTAAAATCGCCTCGGCAAAAGAACAAACTTTCTCTTTGGCCTTCAAAACCGGGTCTAAAGAAGTAAGATAGTAAATACCAAGAGCCATTTCCCTGCGATCTGGAGCATTAATGGGGGTCCCGTCGGCTGGTCTGAGCATGTTTTTGTCCGGCATCATCAACTCAATTGATTCTTCTTGGGCTCTCTGGGAAAGGGGAACATGAACTGCCATTTGGTCACCGTCAAAGTCAGCATTATAGCCCTGACAAATGCAAGGATGAATCCTAATGGCGCTCCCCTCTACCAAAAGCGGGTAAAAAGCCTGAATTCCCAGTTTGTGAAGGGTGGGCGCTCGATTCAAGAGCACGGGATGCTCCTTGGTAATCTCTTCTAAGATGTCAAAAACTTCCGGTGGCCTTCTTTCTAAAATGTTTTTGGCGCTCTTCACATTGGGAGCGACTCCCCGAACAATCATTTCCCGCAAAACAAAGGGCTTGAACATTTCTAAAGCCATTTCTTTGGGTAAGCCGCATTGGGTAAGGTTTAACTCCGGGCCAACTACAATCACTGACCGACCAGAATAATCGACCCGTTTCCCCAGTAAGTTTTGTCTAAACCGACCTTGTTTCCCGCGCAACATGTCAGAAAGCGAGCGTAAAGAAGGTGCTCGCCTTCTTCTCCTTCTTTCCCTAACACTCTTGGTCGAATCAATCAGGGAATCGACTGCTTCCTGAAGCATTCTTTTCTCATTGCGCAAAATAATTTCTGGGGCACCTAGTTCAATCAGATGTTTTAAGCGATTGTTGCGATTAATTACCCGGCGATAAAGGTCATTTAAATCACTGGTAGCAAAACGACCACCAGTTAGCTGGACCATTGGTCGCAAATCAGGCGGAATTACCGGCAGAACTGTTAAAACTAAACGCTCAGGAGATTGGTTGGAACGATGCATCCCTTCAACCAAGCGCAACCTTTTAACTGCCTTAATATGTCTTTGCCCGGATGAGCCGGCAATCTCTTTTTTCAACTCCTCGGCTAATTGACCCAAATCCAGCTTTTCCAAAACCTCCAAAATGCTTTCGGCACCCATGCCGACTTTAAAGAAACCAGCGGCGCCAACATCTTTAAGCCGCAGGTAATCTTCTTCTGAAAGAACCGAAAGCCGACTCAAGCTCTTGACTCGATCAGCTAAAAGCTTCAGCTCTCCCTTAATTTTTGCCAACTCGACCTCAAGCTTATCCCGACTCCACTTCTCTTTCTGTTTTCGCGAAAGCTCCAATTCCTTTTCTGCCAAAACTCGAGCCTCGGTATTTTTAATCTTTTCTTTTAGAGCTCCTTTCTCTTGGGCAAAAGTCTTTTTTAGTTCTTCCAGCCTTTCTTGGCCAATTTTCTTGGCCTCGGTCTCTCGCTCTTGATAATTCTTGGTTAAAACTTTCAAAGCCTCTTTTCTTTTTTCTTCTTCAATTTCCACTACCAAGTATTGGGCAAAATAGAAAACTGCCTCCAAGCTCTTGGCAGGAATATCCAAAAGCAGGGAAAGTCGGGAAGGCGAACCCCTAAAATACCAAACATGGGCCACTGGTGTCGCCAAATCAATATGGCCCATTCGTTCTCTTCTGACCCGCGAAAGAGTCACCTCAACCCCGCACTTATCGCAAATTATGCCTCGATAACGAATCCTTTTGTATTTGCCACAATAGCATTCCCAATCCTTGGTCGGACCAAAAATCTTTTCGCAAAAAAGGCCGTCCTTTTCCGGTTTTAAAGTTCGATAATTGATGGTTTCCGGCTTAGTAACCTCTCCGAAAGACCAATCATGAATCTCTTCGGCTGAGGCAATTTTAATCAAAAGTGATTTAAAATCAGCAATCCCCTTAATCATGCGCCCTCCTCAACTAAATCTTGGATTTCTTCTCCGGGTTTGGCCTCACTGGGAGTTTCTACCTCCAAAGAGGCGCCCAGCTCTTCAACAGTCTTGTCTGTCTCCTCATCTTCTTCAAAGCTTTCAACTACCCCTTGAGGAATCACATTTAAACCTAATGCCTTAAGCTCATTGACTAAAACATTGAACGACTCAGGCACCGAAGCTTCGGGAACCGGCGCTCCTTTAACTACCGCCTCAAAAGCCTTAGCCCTTCCAATCACATCATCAGACTTGATCGTCAACATTTCTTGAAGAACATGGGCGGCTTGATGAGCCTCAAGCGCCCAAACTTCCATCTCACCCAAACGCTGGCCACCCATCTGCGCTTTTCCGCCTAGAGGCTGCTGAGTCACCAGGGAGTAAGGGCCGGTTGAACGAGCATGAGTTTTATCCTCCACCATGTGGATCAGCTTCATAATATAAGCCACCCCCACGGTCACGTCCTGGTCCATCGGCTCCCCTGTTTTACCGTTATAAAGGCTTACTTTTCCAGAAACAGGAAGACCCGCCTTTTTCATCTCCTCTTCCATTCGGTTTTCCGAAAATTTCTCAAAAACTGGCACCGCCACTCGATATCCCTGTTTTTTAGCTGTCCAACCCAAGTGGGCTTCCAACAACTGGCCTAGATTCATTCTTGCCAAAACCGAAAGAGGAGAAATAATAATGTCAACCGGGGTACCGTCCTCCAAATAGGGCATATCTTCCAGGGGCACTACTTTAGAAATTACCCCCTTGTTGCCGTGGCGACCAGCCAGTTTATCGCCTTCGGCAATCTTTCTAACTTGAGCGACCTTGACCTTAATAATTTTGTTCACGCCAGGCTCCAGTTCATCTTCTTTTTCTCGATCAAGAATCTGGACACCAACCACAATCCCTCGCTCGCCATGAGGGACACGCAAAGAAGTGTCACGGACTTCTCTGGCTTTCTCGCCAAAAATTGCCCGTAAAAGTCTTTCTTCAGCCGAAAGCTCCGTCTCCCCCTTAGGAGCAATTTTACCCACCAAAATGTCATTCGGCCCAACCTCAGCACCGACAACCACAATGCCGTCTTCAGCCAAATTCGCCAAATCCTGCTCACTTACGTTAGGAATATCTCGGGTCAATTCCTCTGGCCCCAGTTTCGTATCTACTACCTGAGCTTCATATTCTTCAACGGAAATTGAAGTAAAAAGGTCTTCCTTAACCAGTCTCTCAGAAACAATAATCGCATCCTCATAGCCTAAGCCCTCAAACTGGGCATAAGCGATAAGCAAGTTTCTTCCTAAGGCTAACTCTCCTTCTTCGCTGGCCGGGCCATCAATGATAATTTGCCCTTTTTTCACTTTCTCGCCTACTTCAACCAACGGCTTTTGAGAATAACAAGTACCCACCGGGTTAGTGCGCTTAAATTTAACAATTCGATAGGTTTCTTCATCGCCTTCTTTAAAATAGTTTTCTTCTACTGTCTTTCCCTTAACCTTTTTAGCAGTTTTTATAACCACCTTGTCAGCATCAACATAAACTACCTTGCCATTATTCTTGGCTCTCACTATCATTCCCATTGCCTCGGCAATTTTGCTTTCCATGCCAGTGCCGACAATTGGCGATTCGGGATTTAAAAGAGGAACCGCTTGAGTTTGCATATGAGTACCCATTAAAGCCCGGTTGGGCTCATCATTGGCAATAAAAGGAATCAATGAAGCTGAAGTACCGACAATCTGTTGAGGGGAAACATCCATTAGGTCAACGCTATCAGCAGCCACCTCCAAAAATTCTCCTTGGTAACGGACAGGAACTAGCTCTTCTTTTATATGGCCATAACGGTCAAGTTCAATTCCTGAATGAGTAATGTAGTAATCTCTCTCCTCATCTGCCTGCAAATAAACAATTTCATTGGAGACTTTCACTTTGGTCCTCTTGCCGGCTTTTACTTTTTCCACTTTTCGATAAGGAGCTTCCAAAAAGCCGTATTCATTAACTCGAGCATAGAGTGCCAGATAAGTCACCAAACCGATATTCGGTCCTTCAGGCGAACGAACCGGACAAATTCGGCTGTACTGAGAAGAGTTAATGTCTCTGATGGAGAATGAAGCTCGCTCTCGGGTAATTCCTCCTTGACCCATCACTGAGAGTCTCCTTAAGTTATCCAATTCAGAAAGGGGATTGGTTTGATCAAGGATTTGTGAGAGCTGCCCTTGGCGATAAAATTCATTGATAGCAGAAATCAAGGGTCGAGCATTAATTAAAGCACTAGGCTGAAACTTTTCCTCAGTACTCATTAAAGCCATTCTCTCTTTAATCATTCGCTCCAGTCTAAGCAGGCCAACCTTGACTGCAGTTTGCAAGACTAACTCACCCACCCTTCTAACCCGACGATTAGCCAAATGATCAATGTCATCGATCTCTCCCCGACCTAATTGTAAGTTGACTAAATAAGCGAGCAAGGCCGCCAGATCCTGGCGATTCAAAATCCAGTTATCAGGCGTATTGGGAATATTAAGCCCCAAACGTTTATTGACTTTATAGCGACCGACTTTACTTAAATCATAACGACGACTGTTCAAAAACAGATTCTCAAAAAACTCTTGAGCATTTTCCAAGATGGCCGGTTCACCCGGACGAAGCTTTTTGTAAATTTCTACCAAAGCCTCTTCTCTGGTTTTAGTGGGATCGTGCTTTAGGGTTTTCTCAATTAAGGCCTGACCTTGGCCATCAAGAGCGGAAAAAGCCGCCATAATCTCCCTATCAGTAGAAAGACCAAAGGCTCGCAGAAGAGCAGTGGCGGGGAACTTTCTTCGGCGATCAATACGAACAGAAATTACATCGTTTCTGGCAACGAAAAACTCCAACCAGGAACCTTTCATTGGTCTGATTTCAGCCGTGTAAAGAGTTCGGCCAGTATTAGGGTCTACTTCTCCGGAAAAGTAAGCTCCCGGCGCTCTGACAATTTGATTAATAACTGTTCTTTCAATGCCATTGATAATAAAAGTGCCCCGGGGAGTCATTTCAGGAATATCACCCAAAAAAACCTCCTGCTCAACTGTTTTGCCGGTCTGCTTGTTTAGAAGTCGAGCCCTTACTTTTAGGGTTCGTTCATAAGAAAGGCCTTTGGCTTGAGACTCGGCAATTGAGCGAGTTGGCGGACTGAGAAAGTGATCGAGAAACTCCAAATGCCAGTTTTTACCAGCAAAATCCTCAATCGGAGAAATTTCTTTAATCGCTTCGCCCAACCCCTCACGCTTAAACCAATCCCAAGATTCCTTTTGAACCTCAGTTAAATTAAGGGGTGGCAGGACTGGATAAGTTTTTCCCCAGTTGACGCGCTCTTTTTTTTGTGGTTTCATTAACTTAAGCCAAATTAAGACAAAAAAATCGCCAAAGATTTCTTCTTTTGGCGATGCAAAAGAAACGGACTATCACGTCCGTTACCACTATTTGTTGAATTGAAGGCATTTTAGCCTAAGCTTGTTTCTTTGTCAACTAGCAAAGTTATTTTAGGTATTTATCGATGTTAGCAGCATGCTCAATATCAGTTTTGGCATAATGCATTACTCCTTCGGAATCAGAGAGATAAAACCAGTAGGGAGACTCTTGAGGATTTAAAACTGATTTGATTGAGGAAAGACCAGGGTTGCAAATCGGCCCGGGTGGCAGTCGTTTATAAAGATAGGTATTGTAGACCGAACGGATTTGTAAGTCCGCCTTAGTTAGTTTTACTGGCCACCAGTCACACTCGGCACTATAAGTTCCCTGGCACTTTTGGCTTGCCAGAGCATATTGGACTGCCGCATCAGCTTGAAGCGGCCAGTTTTTTTGCCAGCGTTTTATCAGAATGCCGGCCACTATTTTTCGATCTTCCTCAGCCCTTGATTCTCTTTCTACAATTGAAGCCAGAGTCAAAATCTGGTTTAAAGCCAAACCACTGGTTTTAATTTCCTGGGCCAGGTTGTCTTCAACTTTTTTTTGAAAATTACGGTCAATGATTTTTAGAATCGCTCCTTGAGTCGCCCCTTTAGGAAACAAATATGAATCCGGAAAAAGTTTACCTTCAAGAGCTTTGGCTTCAATTTCTGCTTGCCATTCGGCTGGATTAATAGCAAAGCCTTGTTTGATTAAAAGGCTACCAATTTGTTCTTGCCTTAAACCCTCAACAATTGTCAGCCACTGATCAGCCGTCCCTTTAGTCAGAGCCTGGGCAATTTCCATCATCGTCATTGACGGCGAAAGATGATGGCTGCCAGCTTGAATTTTTCTGGCAATTCCAGAAAGCAAAAGATGAATTTTGAAAACCAAAGTTGATCTGACTAAATTTTCTTTTTTTAGTTCACGGCTAATTTCAGCAATATTTTCTCCCTTGCTAATTACTACCGTTACTTTCCCTTTGTCAGCTGGCCTAACCGGTTTGAGCGAAGTTTGCCACCAAAAAAATGTCCCTAAAATGAAAAATAGGGGAATAATCAAGCCTCCAACAATAAGAAAGGAAGTCTTTTTCACCCGAGCTTTAAACTTCTTCAAAAAGAGCGCGACGATATTTTTTCTTCTTTGAATCAAAAATAAAAATTCGGCCGCATTTACAAGTAATTTTCTCTGTCCCCGCTTTGCCAGCTTCCCTTTTGGCTTTAGAGAGCAAGGCTCCGCAGCCAACACATTGACCCCGAGAAAGTAACCAGGCTTGGACCGGAGCAATAATATTTTTAATCATAGCTTAATCTCCCTTGGCCATCGCAGTTTAACAAAGATGGCTTAAATATGATTCTAACATAATTGCCGCTGCATATGCATCTTCCCACTCCTGCCTAAACTTTCTTTTTTTTTGCACTTTCAGCAGTAATTTCCGGGCATCTAAACTAGTCAAGGTTTCATCAAAATACTCAATTGGTAAACCTGTTTCTTGCTCGAGCGCTCGACCAAATTTTTTTATCTCCGCATCCAGTCTGCCCCCGGGTAGACCCACAACAATTTTCTCAATCGAATTTTCACAAACAATCCTTGATATTTGCTTTTTGATATTGGCTCTCGGAACAACTGCCATTGGCTCGGCCAAACCAGTGGCAGTCTCAGCAGTTGCCAAACCAATTTTGCTTCTGCCGTAATCAATTCCCAGTATTTTCATCAGTTACATTTTCGCTAATCTGGCCCTGACAATCAACCTCCTCAAATAAGTTCCGGGCGGGACACAGGTAATTAAGGTCAGATACGAATCATCATAGCGCTGGGCCAAAATAGAAATATCATTAGGAGGCACCTCAATCATCTGTTCCACTAAATAGCGATATTTAACTTGGTTGTAAGTAACAAAAATCTCATCATTGGCTCGCAAAGTCGGTAAAGTAGAAAAAATAGTGGTATAGTTCTTGGGATTAAAAAATTGGGGAAGAACGGAGTGACCGAAAATAACCGTGTTACCAAACCTCCCTGGTTCAACTGTCCCTGGATACTGAATCAAGCTCTTTTTAAGGTCTTCGATTCCCACTTCAACTACCGCCTCAAAAATCTTTAATTTAGGAATAGAAAGTGTATAAAAAGAGCCTGCTTTTGGGCTAAAGACCACCTCTTGGTTGGGAAACCAGTTACTAGCCTTAGTATAGTCAACCAAATCAATTTCTGTCCCCAGTGCTTGTTCACCGCCTGAGACAGCAAAAGATTGGGCAATGGCTGCTTCTGAACTGGGACTGACAAAAGACCGGGAAAAACGAGGAGAAATCAAAAGTTGGTATGAAATAATCGGATAGGCAGCATTAACAAAGAAAAAAAAGCCTATCAGGACCAAAAATCCGGCTAGTAGTTTAGGCCTTAGCCAGAAAGCTTTAGCTTGAAGGTCTTGAGTTTCGGGCAGTCTCTTAACATAACGGTAAAGAGCCATTTAAAGAGTTTGCAACACTACATTAATATTTTCCCGTTTTAGAGGGAAGAACTTGAAAGAGGAGAAAAGCTTGGGTTTGATTTTTATCTCCAAGCCGACTACCTGATTTAAGCCTTCCAAACTAGCTTTTCCTTTGGCCAAACTTTGAGCCTTTAATTGATCGGGAATTTCATTGAGCTTAATCTCAGGCCAAAATTCCTGGTTTACTTGAGCAAGATAAAGACGCTTTTTCTCGTCTTTGAGAGAAAAACTACTCTCTCCTGCCTCTTTTTTCCTTTGATATCCTTCAGGAACCAACTCAGCCATTACTTTCTCAGTTAAAATCTCAAAATCCTCTTGCTTTACAAACAAAGCGGTGAAACTAGCTTCGCTTTTTAAATTAATACTTGAAGCCTCGTCTCCCACTTCATGGTCAAAACGATTGGTTTGATCTTTTAGTTTAACCGAGTCTGACAAAAGCTGGTCGCCCTCGGCAATCTGGGCTTGAATCTCTTGTTTAGCTTCTCCTTCTAGTTGTGCTAACAAAGCCTTTTGTAAAGAAGCTCTGTCCTCCTTGGAAACAGCTTGAATTTCCCGACTAGTACCACCTGAAAAAGCATTGGGATTTTTGACTAAAAGCGAAGTCGAAGGAAAGTTTTCAAAAGTCAAAATCGAATCAGCGGCCAGGTTATACTCTGCGCCAATTTCTTTTGCTTCCACTCCTACTTTCGCCTCACCCCACTTGTCAACTCCCTCAGCTAAATCGGCAGTTTTGGAAGCTATCTTCACTTCGTCTTTTAAAACAAACTTCAACTCTCCTGGGCCTTTTAAAACTGCGTCCTTTGCTAGGCTTTTTACCTCATCAGTGCGATTGTAAACAACCACTTCACCAGTGGCTTTATCACCAACAGTTTTCTTACCAGTGACATTGGCGGTTTTTTCGCCAACCACCTTGACGCTCGTTTCCCTGGCTGGGACAGTCATTTCCTCGGCATCTACCGCTTCTGCCTTAGCGGAGAGAACAAACTCAAACTCTTCTTCAATTTTCTGAGGTTGGATAAAAATCTTTACTTCAGCTTTGGCTGTCTGCCAAAAGAGCAAAAACACTGCCACCAATCCTGCTGCCAAAATCCCGGCCAGCAAAAGCAAACCCCGGGGAGCAGAAAATCGGAAAGCAGGTTTGGGCAAATGGACTAGATTCTTGCACCAGTGCCAAAAAGCAGCTAGCTTGGAGGAAAAAAGAAATCCAAAACTGGTCTGGGGAACTTCAACTGTCTGGCTTTCCTCAGTAACAGTCTCAATCTTGGGAACCTCAGTTTTCTCTTCCTCTTCCTCAAGAGGACTTTCTACTAAAATATCTTTGTCTTTAACAAAACCAAAATCTTCTTCTGGTAAACCCTCTCCAACAGTTGGCTCGGCCACAGCCGCCACTTCTTCTTCCTTCTCTTCTTCTTCGGTATCGAGCGGTAAAATTGTCTTTTGAGCTGGCGACTCCTTATCCAAACCCAATTCACGACAACCAGCGACAACCACGGCGGTTACCTCAAATTCTTTTTCGGCAACCTCAACTCGAGGTAGTTGCAGAAAATTTAATTTTTTGTCACCGTTAGGAGAAACCCAAGGATAAGCAACCAAAGTATGCTTCATCTCTTCAATATCTTCAGCCTCGCTATCTTCAATTAGAAGAATCCGATTAGGCAAAACCTCTTGAAAATTAAATCGCAAAAGTCCTTCTTCCAAATCCAAGGCTAAGTTATCGCTCCGACCCACTAGTTTACTGCCCAAGAATTTTCCTTTAACAATTAAGGAAACCACTATCTCTGTTTCTTCCAAACTTAGTAAAATCGCACTGGGTAAGCCACCTTCTTTTTGCTTTAAATAGTGAGCAATTGCTTCAGGGGTAACTACAAAACCTAAGGGCTTGAGAGCCAGTTTTTGGCAAACTTTCTGCAAAGTGGTCAGCTTGCTTTCCTTGACAGTATTTCCCTCAACCCAGTTTTCGGGCAAACCCAAGATTACTTTATTGGGTTGTTTACCGGCCACGGCTGGTAATTTAGTAACCGCTGTCGCAATCGAAGCATCAGCAGCCACAATCAGCTCCTCCGCGCTATCGCTCCAAGTCTCTGAAGAACCAAAAGTTAAGTTTTTTTCTCCTTCCTCGGTCAAATTCCAAATAGCGCTTTTTACCCATCTATCACTAATGACCAAGCTTAAATAAAACTCGCCAGCATTAGAAGTAGTTTCTTTTTCCAAAGGATTGATTTTTCCTAAAATTGTTGATAAGGGCAGCATTTAACTTAATATAGCATAAATTCTTCTTTTACCGGCGCCAGAGGACTCTTGTTTGAAAATCTCAAATCGTCCTAGCTCGCCAGTCGTTTTAACATGAGGCCCGCCGCAAACTTCTTGAGAAAAGTCTCCAATCCGGTAAACTTTAATCTTTTCGGCATATTTTTGCTCAAAAAAAGCCAAAGCCCCTTTTTCCTTGGCCTCTTCAAGCCCCATTGTCTCCATTGTCACCGGTAAATCGGCCTTGATTTTTTCATTCACTAAATCCTCAACTGCTTTAATCTGCTCCTGGGTTAGTTTTTGGGGATAAGTAAAATCAAAACGCAAGCGCTCAGCCGTAATGTTAGAACCCACTTGATGAACACTCTCGCCCAAAACCTGACGCAAAGCTGCATGTAAAAGATGAGTGGCCGTATGATATTTAACGACAATCTCTGACTGATCAGCCAAACCGCCAGCAAATTTCTTCTCTGCTCCGACCCGCGACTTTTTTTGATGCTCAGCTTGGGCGCGGTCAAATTCAGCTTCATTAACCAAAATTCCTTTTTCTGCTGCCATCTCTCGAGTTAATTCAATCGGAAAGCCAAAAGTTTCGTACAAGAAAAAAGCTACTTTACCAGCTAATTCTTCGCCGCGGGGAAGTCCGCCAACAATTTTCTCAAATTCTTTAATTCCTCGAGCAAGGGTACGGGAAAATCTTTCTTCCTCTTGCGTTAATTCGCTAAAAGTTTTTGCTTTATCAGCAACAATTTCCGGATAAACATCAGCCAGAATCTCCATTACTGATTCGGCGACTTCAGTCGTAAATGGTTTTTCAATCCCCAACATTTTGCCAAAACGAACCGCCCTTCGGATTAGTCGCCTAAGGACATAACCTTGTTCGACATTCGCTGGCACCACTCCATCCGCTATCACGAAAACCGCTGCTCTTAAATGATCTGCTACCACTCTCATCGGCTTTTTATTTTCTTCGCTTTCATAACTCTTGCCAGAAATCTTTTCAATCCTCTGGATAATCGGCCAAAGAACATCTATTCTATAAGCATCATACTCATTGTTTAAAACCATTAGCATCCGCTCGACGCCCACACCTGTATCAATATTCCTTTGCTCCAGCGGTTCAAATCTTCCCTCGGCCGTGCAGTTATACTGCAAAAAAACATCATTCCAAAATTCCAAATATTTTCCACAACCACAACCGGGACGACAATCAGGGCCACAAGCTTCTTTTCCTGTGTCATAATACATTTCCGAATCCGGGCCACAAGGTCCGGTTTTGCCTGCGGGGCCCCACCAATTATCAGCTTTGCCTAAAAAGTAAATTCTTTCTTTGGGAATGCCGACTTTTTCCCATAAGGCGGCAGTTTCATCATCACGCGGGGCATCCTCATCACCAGCAAAAACCGTCACCGAAAGCTTTTCTGCTGGAATATTTAAAACCTGAGTTAAAAACTCAAAGCTCCAAGGAATCATGGTTTCTTTCCAGTAATCGCCCAAAGACCAGTTGCCCATCATCTCAAAAAATGTCTGATGGCAAGTATCACCAACCTCGTCAATATCCACCGTCCGCAAACATTTTTGGACACTGGCCAAGCGCTTACCCAAAGGATGCGGTTCACCCAAAAGATAAGGGACTAAAGGATGCATGCCGGCAGAAATAAAAAGGGTAGTCGGGTCATTTTCTGGAATCAGCGAAGCCGAAGGAATAACCTTATGCCCTTTTTCCACAAAAAAATCCAAATATTTTTTCCTTAATTCTTTAGATGTTATGTTGTGGGTCATATTTGTAGGGGTGAATCACGATTCGCCCGTCCCGTCCAGTATAAACGATTCCAGCCTCCAGGGCAAACCATTCCTGTAATATAAATATGTAGGGGCGAATCATGATTCGCCCGCTGTTCCAAATGGAATTACCAAAACGCAAATCAATCAGATTACCAAGGTACAATTATTCAAACGCGGGTTGGTATTTTGTCACCATTTGTACAGAAAACAGAGAATGTCTATTTGGCAATATCGTGTATGACATTGTAGGGGCGCATCACGATGCGCCCGATCCGCATCACAATGCGTCCGATTGGCAAAACAATGGGTGTGCAAAAATGGGATTGAACCAATGCGGTCAAATTGTAAAAAATATCTGGGAAACATTACCAAAACGGTTTCCGGTTATTTTGGATGAATATCAAATTATGCCAAACCATGTTCATGGAATGATTGTAATCAAATCACAATTACGGGCGATTCGTGAATCTGAACGGGCGATTCGTGAATCTGAACGGGCGATTCGTGAATCGCCCCTACAAAATCAATCACCACAAAAACGGTCATTGTTGTCCCAAATAATCGGTTATTTCAAAATGAATTCCACCAAACAAATTCGGATTTTTAAAAATCACAAATATTTTCCTGTTTGGCAACGAAATTATTACGAACATATTATCCGTGATGAAAACGAATTAAACAAAATCCGGGAATATATTATCCAAAATCCTCTTCTATGGAATCGGGACAGGAATAACCCTAATAATTCCACCTAAAATTTTAACCATAGATTTTGCTATACCCAAAATACTTTGATTTTAATTTTTAAAGATGAAATTTTGGGTTCAAAATCAGCTTACGAGAATTGTAAACTCGAGTAAGATGAGTTTATAATTCTCCCTATGCAATACCCTCGTCTTCCTTACGAAGAATTTATGAGGATTTACCATAAAGTTCCCCGGGCGGCGGTAGATGTGGTTATTCAAACTGAAAAAGGAATTATTCTGACCAAACGCTCTATTCCTCCTTTTAAGGGAATGTGGCATATTCCGGGCGGGACAGTTCTTTTTAAAGAACCAATTGAACATGCTATCTCGCGGATTGCCATGGAAGAGCTCGGCGTTAAAGTAAAAGTTATTAAACATTTAGGAATAGAAGAGTTCTTTGATGACGGCGGTCGGCATACCATTACCAATGTTTTTTTAGCTCAAATTACCGAAGGCGAACCAAAAGGCAGCGAGCAAGGAGAAGAAATCGGCTTTTTCAAAGAAATGCCCGAAAACTGTATTTCCGAGCAAAAAGAGTTCCTGGAAAAAAATTTAAAATTATCCTTGCCCTAAATTTTCTGGCTTCAATTAGACTGTTTCCTCTTCCAAAACACATAAATATTATCCCCTGATTCAATAAATTGACAATCGCCTAAAGTATTGTTAAAAAGTTTTATCCAGTCTTCTTTGGCTTTAGGTTCCCCTCCATCAAGAAAAGAATGCCACCTTTTTAACGGCTCTCTGATAACCGCATATCTAAAATTTTGTTTCAATTTTTTAAGGAATGTTTCCTGGTCTTCTAGGTGATGAATTACTCCCCAAATCACTGCCAATTCGCCAGTAGGAACTCCCTGGTCCAAATCCCATTGTTTTACTGATAACCCTCTTTGTTCTGCTTTATTAAGTAGAAATTTATTAAATTCATAACCAATGACACTTTTAGCTTTAAGCGCTTTGGCAATTCTTTGAGTAGTCAATCCGTCACCACAACCCAAATCGCTGATATCTTTCTCCAAAAATTCAGGCGGAACATTCTGCTGCAAAATTTTTAGCATCCGTCCCCGATCAAAAAACCGCTCAAAACTGTTACCAAAGAAGCGATACCCTAAATCCATTCTCAAATTCTTTTGCCAACTCATAGCCCAATTATAGCAAGCAATAAGACGAGTTATTTTTCTTCTCTTTGCCCCCGAATTTTCTCACTTTTGATAAAATTAAATAAATGACTGGTATTACCTCAATAAAAGCATTCGGTCGCTACGTGACTTCCATAATCCCTCAAAAAGCCACTGGTCAAGAAAAAATAGAAATTATCCAAAAAGCTGCTGAAAAATATAACTTCAGCGTAAATCCAGAAAAACAGATTTTTCTTTTATATCACTTTACTGATGCTCAAGGAGCACAAGCAATTGAAGAAAAACGATTGGTGGGCAAAGAGGGGGCAAGGCTTTACCTTACTCCCATTACTCCCACTGAAGCCCAACCTCTTTGCTCGCCAGAAAACGCCAGCGGATACGAAAAATATTTTCGGGACAAGGTTATGCCGGCAAACCTGAAAGAGCATTTGGAAAGATTTATCCTGGGACTTAAGTTTAAATGGGAATATGGCGTTAAAATGAAGGCAAGACAAAAGAAAGGCGAAGCAGTTATTCCCGTTGGCGCTCACAAACTGGAAAATGTTGTCCTGATAGCAACTCAAATCAGCAACCCTTCTTTGAAAAAAGACCCGCAAGGAGAAATATTTCTTGAAAATCAAGTTGGCTTGGGTATCGGGACTGAATTTAGTGTCTTTGGGCCTTATAAAGTTTAAAGCTAGATATAGTAGCCTAATAATGTAGCAAACAATGAAATTCTCTCCTTACCCCCGAATTCTCTGAAGTTGGTTTTAAAAAAGTGGTTGTAAGACTGAGGCTATTTTAGGGGTTTACCTTTGGAGAAAAAAGTTTTGATGCCTTTTTTTTGGGCTTTTTGGGTGGCAGAAGTGATTTTTTCAATCGCTTCTTTGGCAATCTCTTCAATATTTTCGCTTTTCTCCTCAATCATTTCCGGCAGTTCAATAGCCTTTTCTCTTAACTCTTCGCCTGTTTCCCCAACCCTATCTTTAAGCTCGTCTAAGTTATCCAAAAACCATTTCGCCCTTTCAACCAGTTTTTCTCGCAATTCTTCTTTATCCTCTGTAGCTGCATAAAAAGCACCAGCGGCTCCCAAAAGTCCACCCAAAACCATTCCCAGCCAAAATCCACTGTGCTCTTGATTTTTTTCTTCCTTGTTCATTTTTTAATTTCTGAAGATTTTCCTTTACTTTTGTTTTTTAAAAAAAGATTAATTACATCACTACCGCTTTTAAGCCCGGTCACAAAGCCAGAAACTCCGGCAATTGGTTTGGCAACTGAGCGGCTGATTAAATTAAAGTCATCCATCATCTGATTAATTTTTTTCATCGTCAAGCGCAGTTCTTTTAAAATATGAATGACCTGAATTCCCGCTAAAGTCAGAAGCGTAGTCAGGATGGCAATTACTAAAAAAAGAAGAATCTGGTTAAGATAAGGTATTTGCATGGGCAGTAAATTTAGTTTAGAAGTTATTAGAAGCCTTGTCAACAATCTTCTTATTCTACTTTTACCTGGCGGTTGACGATTCTTTTTTTGCCTTGGCGGTTGGCAGCTTCAATGGTGAGAACATTATCTCCTCTGGGCAGAACTACTTCTTCCTTAAAGCTTCCGTCTTCTGTGATGGAGATTAGATTGCCGTCGATTTTAACTGTCGCATCCTTATCAGTCTTGCCGGAAACAAGCACTTTTTCTTTCGCTACTTGGCCGTCCTTGGGCGAGTAAACTTCTAAAGGGGGAGCCGAAGAAAATCCCCAATATTGGCTAATTAAGAAAAAAGCAAAAGTCAAAAACAAAACTAACAAGAAGGCAATTATTGTGAACTTTGGCGTCCAGTAAAAGCCTTTTTTGGCTAAGGGTTCCACCATTCCCCGAGGAATTATTTGTCCTTTTTGATTCTCGCGAAAATCACGGCGAAAAACCGCCAAAGCAGTTTCCGGCACTAATCCCAAGGCTTGAGCATAATTGCGGATAAAGCCTTTTACGACGGTGCTTTCGGCAATTTTGCTAAAATCGTTTTTTTCAATTGCTTCTAAGTACCGGCGTCGGATTTTAGTTTCTTTCTCAATCTCTTCCAAACTTAAACCCAACTCTTTTCTTTTTTCTGCCAGTATTTCACCAACGGTTCTCATGAAAGTTACTGTGGGCCAGATTGATCTAAAGAAGTTAAAAATTCTTGCGGATTTTGCACTAAAACATCTCTAGGTTTGGAACCATCTGCTGGTCCAACCACTCCAGCGTTCTCAAGCTGGTCTAAAATACGAGCTGCTCGAGTATAACCAATCGAAAGCCGGCGCTGAAGCAAAGAAGCCGAAGCTCGACCAAACTGACAAACCACTCGCACCGCTTCACCAAAAAACTCATCTTTCTCATCAGTGCTTCCACCGGCTCTTCCGGAAATAGGTTCAGTGGCTTCGGTCACCTCTTCGGTATAAACCGGTCTGACCCCGGTTTTATTCAAAAAGCCAATCAGTTTTTGCACTTCACTGTCAGAAACAAAAGCCCCTTGAATTCGGCTGGGTTTGGCCTGATCAGGCGGGATATAGAGCATGTCTCCCCGACCAAGCAGTTTTTCTGCGCCTGGTGAATCTAAAATTACTCTTGAATCAACCATTGAAGAAACGGCAAAAGAAAGCCGGGCAGGAATATTGGCCTTAATTAAACCAGTCAAAACATCGACTGAAGGCCTTTGAGTAGTAATCACCAGGTGAATTCCGGTAGCTCGAGCCATTTGAGCCAAACGGCAAATGTTGTCTTCAACCTCAGCCGGAGCAAATAAAATAATATCCGCCAATTCATCAATTAAAATGACGATATAGGGCAAGGCCTGAAAACCAGACATCTCATTGTACATTTCAATGTTTCTGGCCCCCACTTCGGCAAATTTTTTATAGCGGGCATCCATTTCTCTGGTCGCCCATTTTAAAGCGGCCACCACTTTCTCTGGCTCAACAATCACTGGAGTTAATAAATGAGGAACACCATTGTATTGAGTAAACTCAACTCGCTTAGGATCAATCAAAATCAGTCTTACTTCTGAAGGAGTAGTCCGGAAAAGAAAAGTAGAAATCCAAGAATTTAAAAGAACTGATTTGCCACTGCCAGTCTGACCGGCAATCAAAACATGAGGCATTTTGGTAATATCAGACACTTTCGGCTTGCCCGAAACATCCAAACCTAAGGGAACTAGCAATTTATCTTTACGGCTTTTTATGAGCTCGCTGGCTAAAATCTGCTTTAGAGTGACAATTTCCAAAGAGCGATTTGGCAGCTCAATGCCCACCAAAGAACGACCAGGAATTGGCGCCTCAACTCTAATTTGACCAGTGGGGGCCGCTAAAGCCAAAGCTAAATCATTAGAAAGGGCAGTAATTTTGGAAAGCTTGGTTCCCAAGGCGACTTCAATCGCATACTGGGTTACTGCTGGTCCACCATTAACTTCTACTACTCGGGCGGAAATCCCAAAGGAATCAAAGGTTCTTTCAATGATGGCCGCGTTGGTTTTGACATCTCCTCGATCCGCTTTACCACTCCCGCTATCAGAAAGCAAAGACAAAGGCGGATAATTCCAAACTTCATTTTGGGCACCGGGAACATTAGTAGCCGCCATCGTCAACTCTTCTGGCTCAACCGCACCGGCCTTGGCTGGTTCTTTAACTTGCCAGTCAGTCTTAGAAAGTCCTTTATCCTTCCCTTGAATAAACTGAGGGGTCCCTTTGCCATCTTTAGCTAAGGGGTTTTTAATTGTCCGCAGAAAATCCATAATATTCAAAACAATTTGATCAAATGAAGTGTTAAAAAAGATAACAAAACCAATTAGGGCACCGGCAAAAAAGACAATTGCTGCTCCCAAGGAAGTAATAAGATAGGAAACTTGCTCAAAAATTCCCCTGCCTACCAAGCCGGTCTGGGTCAGACTAATTAGACAAACGGCCATCACTCCACCGCCGATTAAAACACTGGCCTGATTCCAAGGAACTTCCAATCGGGTTAGCATGATTCCTCCCAGCAAAAAGAAGAAAACCAAAAAAACCACTCCCCAACCGAATATCTCAAGCAAAAACAGGTTAAACCGGGAAAGAATAACTCCTTGACGAGTGAAAGAAAGGGTAATCAAAAAAGCCAAAGAAAAAAGAAAAATGTAAGCAATAGAATAAACAGCATCTGTTTTCAGCTTGAGTTTAAAACGACGCTTTAACCAACCCTTCCTTCTTCTGGCCATAAGCAAATTATACACAATTTAGCCAAAGAACAAAACTAAACTCTCTTAGTTAAGGGGGGTGAAATCAGAAGCCTCTAAATCATAAAGAAAGACTTTATCCTTTTCGCGACGGAAAACAAGTCTTTTTTCATCAACCCACATTGCCCCAAATCCTTCGACAAGTTTTTTGGCTCGGGCCCCATCCCAATAGTAGACTACCGGCTGGTTGGGATCATCCCGTTTCTCATAAAGCAGCCGTTCTCCGTCCGGGGCCAAAACTGGGACTTGCACTTGCGCCCATCGTCCTTCGTCAACGACTATTCCTTCAGTCTTTGGAAAATCCGCCAGGACTATTTTTGAAAAACCACCTCCCTGGCCCCCTGTTCTACCTAGGGCTAAAGCCCACTTACCGGCAGCCTGGCTAACCGAAAATTGGACGGCAAAGTAATCGACAAAGACTTCCCGCAAAATTAAGCTATTTGCCAAATACTTCTCAATATCAAAAACCACATAAGAAGGATTTTGACTAAACCCATCATAGACCGCCAATATTCGCTGTGAATCTAGCCAACTAACAAAATTTTTCACTGGACTAAGTAGGCTAACCTCGCCTTTTTGGGTATCAATCAAATAGGTTCCTCCACCCAGCTCGTCTTTAGAAAATTGACGGGTATCTTCGGTTATCATTCCCGCAAACATCTCGTTGATGTCGTTTCGCACTGACTGGACAATTAAATATCTTGAATCCGGTGACCAGCCAGAAAGATAGGTAACTGATAGTTGATCTGAGACCCTGGTCTTTTGGCTTCCGTCAGCCGAAACCAGCCAAAGACGGCTATCTTTAATATAGGCAATAAGATTTAGATCGGGAGAAGGAAGAGGATCGGAAGAGCCATAAAAAAGCTCTCCCCACCCAAACCTCACTCCAGTGTCTACCTCTACTGCCTCTCTACCCGGGCCTTTCTCAAGAGGCAATAGCACCAAGGCTTTGTCCGTCTCAGTCTGAACTTGAGGATAACTTTTAAATTTACTCTCAGGCAGGGGGCTAAACTTTAATGTTTGACATCGCTCAGGCGAGCTGGAAATATCAGGCAGTCCCGCCACAGGCGAACTGGTAGTGGCAGTTTTATTTCCTAGCAGCTTAAAAGCCAAAAATGTGCTTAAAGCGGAGAAAACAAGGACTAAAACAACAGTTCCAAACAAAGGGACCTTAACTCCCTCTTTTACGGTTACAGGCGGGCTTTCCAAATTCTCCATTTAAATTTATAACTCAGTAGCAATTTTAGCAATAGCCTCTTTAAAGGTCAATAGTTCGCTTTTTGCCTCTTCTCTTTTTTTAAATTCTATCTTGTTCTTGGTTTTAATAGAAACAACCAACCGGATAGGAATTCCAATCAAATCGGCATCGGCAAACTTTACGCCGGCGGAAACATCTTCCCGATCGTCATATAAAACTTCAATCCCGTTCCCCTTAAGCCTTTCGTAAACTTTCTCTGCCCGCTGGCCGTTAAGCTCAATCAAATGAACATCAAAGGGAGCCACTGACTTTGGCCAAATAATTCCCTTCTCGTCGTGGTGGCCTTCAACAATAATGGCCATCGCCCGCTCAATGCCAATGCCATAAGCGCCCATCAACAAAAACTTTTCCTGGCCGTCTTTATCGACAAAAGTCGCCTTCATCGCCTTTGAATAAAAGTCGTCGTACTTAAAGACATGGCCAAATTCAATGCCCCGAACTTCTTTAAGCTGGTCCTTTTTACAAGTGCTGCACAAAAAGCCTTTTTTGGCTTCGGCAATATCGCCGACTAAATCTGGCTGATAATCCCGAGCAAAGTTAATGTTCACTAAATCGCGATCTTTCTTGTTGGCGCCGCCATAAGCGTTTTTAATTGATTTCAGCGATTCATCCGCTACCAAGACAAATTCCACTCCCGCTGCCAAGTTATCTTTAATGCCGACTGGAGAAATAAATCCCGGCTCAGAACCAAGTTTTTCCCGAATTTCCTCATCCTCGGCAACTCGCAACTGGTGGGAATCGGTCAAATTCATTAGCTTTATTTCATTAACATTCAGATCCCCTCTAATAACCGCCAAAATAAAGCGGCCTTTCTCATCTACAAACACCACATCTTTAATTTGCTGCCAGAGCGGTTTTTCGTGTAGCTTTACCCCATCTTCCATAGTGTTGCCCCGCTTGGCAGCCACTTGCCTAAGTGGTTCTTCCTTTTCCCCTGGATTTAAATCTTCCTTAAAGAAAGTCGCCCGCTCACGATTAGCCCGGTATCCACACTGACAAGTAAAAATCGTATCTTCTCCATATGGGCTGGGGAAAATAAACTCATGGCAAAAGTCCCCGCCCAAGGCACCGGGATCAGCCTCCACGGAAACTACTTTTTTAATCCCCAGCTTTTCGGCAATCCGCTCGTAAGCATGACAGTGATCCCAATAAGTCTTCATAAAACTCTCTTCATCAGCGGCAAAAGAGTAAGAATCTTTCATAATAAATTCTCTAACTCGAACCAAACCACCACGCGCTCGCAGTTCATCACGAAACTTTTGGGAAAACTGGTAAATGACAATGGGTAAGTCTTTCCAAGAAGGTTTAAATTTTTTAACAAATTCTGTCATCACCGCTTCTGCTGTCGCCCCCAGAGCAAAAACCGCTCCCC
>Ga0307377_10000084_pt1 | contig 135253 bp, 116 predicted proteins | sample TR3MG_FD_202535 | JGI IMG/M metagenome (GOLD analysis project Ga0307377, IMG submission 202535) | Soil microbial communities from Risofladan, Vaasa, Finland - TR-3 | ecosystem: Environmental > Terrestrial > Soil > Coastal area > Acid sulfate soil | place: Finland: Risofladan, Vaasa...
TTTACCCAGCTGTTGATCCTCTTGATTCAACATCCAGGATACTCACTGCAGAAATCGTAGGGGAAACGCATTATGATTGCGCACAACGCGTAAAAGAGTTGCTTCAGCGATATAATGAGCTACAGGATATTATTGCCATTCTGGGTATGGACGAACTTTCAGAAGAGGATAAGCTGGTAGTTCACAGAGCGAGAAGGGTTCAGAGATTCCTATCCCAACCCTTCCATGTTGCTGAACAGTTTACCGGTATCAAAGGAGCTCTTGTTTCGATTGAAGATACAATTAAAGGATTCAACATGATTATGGATGGTAAGGTTGACCAGTATCCCGAATCGGCATTTATGCTTGTCGGGACTATCGAAGATGCAATTGAAAAGGGTGAAAAAATACTTGCCCAGTCGAAGTAAGCAACCGGATTGGAGAACTTCTATCTATTAATATTTTGTAATGAAAATAGAGATTATAACACCTGACACAAAAGTATTTGAAGGGAGAATTAAATCGGTAAGGGTTCCGGGTAAAAAGGGATCCTTTCAGGTACTTAAAGACCACGCCCCCATCATCTCCACTCTTGATAATGGTCCTGTTATATTGCTTGATTATGAAGGCCAGGAGACAATATTGGAGATCGGTGGTGGAGTGATTGAGGTAAAGGCAAACAAAATAATTTTGCTTGCAGATTCCGTGAAATAAAATACACTGGATGACACCTGATGAATTTCGCAAACATGCCCACGCACTTGTTGAATGGATCGCAGGTTACATGGAAAATGTTGAGGATTATCCGGTTAAGTCATCTGTAGAACCTGGCGAAATTTTTAATAAGATTCCCGATTGTCCTCCTGCATTCTCTGAACCCTTCGAATCTCTGATGAAGGATGTCGATGAGATAATAATGCCGGGGATAACTCATTGGCAGAATCCAAATTTCTTTGCATATTTCCCTGCAAACACCAGCCCTCCGTCGATCCTGGCCGAAATGCTCATAGCATCTCTTGGCTCTCAATGTATGATATGGGAGACATCGCCGGCTGCCGCTGAGCTCGAAGAGAAAATGATGGTGTGGCTAAGGGATATGATTCAACTGCCTTCACTTTTTGAAGGAGTAATACAGGATTCTGCCTCAACTGCTACCCTGGCAGCAATATTGACTGCAAGAGAAAAAATTACTAATTTTTCAATTAACCACGAAGGGGCTTCCAATGCCGGAACCCTTAAGATATATTGTTCTGACCAGACTCATTCATCTGTTGAAAAGGCGACACAAATTTGCGGTATTGGCAGAAAGAACCTGGTTAAAATCGCTGTAAGAGAGGATTTCTCAATGGATCCTGTACAACTGGAGGAAGCAATTACCCATGATAAAAGGAGTGGACAGATTCCTTGTTGCGTTGTTGCAACCATCGGTACTACAGGAACCACCTCAGTTGACCCTTTAAGGGCTATAGGAGAGATTTGTAGCAGACATGGTATTTGGCTGCATGTTGACGCTGCGATGGCCGGGACTGCTCTTATCTTGCCGGAATTTCAATGGATGCTTGATGGCAGGGAATATATCGACAGCTTTGTTTTCAATCCCCATAAATGGATGTTTACCAACTTCGATTGTACCGCATATTTTGTGAAAGATGCAGAATTACTTATTAAAACATTTGAGATTCTTCCCGAGTATCTGAAGACAAGAACCAGAGGTAAGGTTAATGATTATAGGGATTGGGGTGTCCCTTTGGGTCGAAGATTCAGGGCATTAAAACTTTGGAGTGTAATACGATCTTATGGAACTGAAGGCCTCCGTGATAAGATAAGATATCATATCAAAATAGCAGCCAATCTCTCAGAAATGATCTTAAAAGAGGATGATTTTGAGATACTTGCCCCGGTAATTATTAGTGTTGTTTGTTTCAGGTACATTCCATCCGGCTATAATGAGGAACAACTAAATGCTTTGAACGAAAAGCTAATTCACCTGCTAAACGATTCCGGGAAATTGTATATGACACATACAGTAATCTCTGGTAAATATACCCTAAGGATGGCTACTGCACAAACAAATGTGACATTAGAACATGTTGAGAAAGCCTGGACCCTGATAAAGGAAACTGCCCGTACTTTAAATTCCTGATCAGTTTACATAGGACTTCTGCCAATGCTCATTCCAAACAGGTCTATGTTAAACAATAACTCAAATGCTGGCGTTTCGCTAATATCTTTCCATGCAGCCTGAACACCGCCTGATATCATAAATGGGATTCTGAGTATATGAAAATCAGCCAACAGCTCCAGTCCGAATGATCTGAAGCTCTCCTGATAGTCATGGAAGGAATCAGATACAAGTCCGTTTACAGAATCATTAAAGTAGGTATTGCCTGTTCCCAGAGCATAATCGTAAAACAAACCGCTTCGTACCCTTTTTAAGTACAGAATACTTGCAATATTGAAATCAGGGTAAGCAAGAGGCATAACATAGTCGGTTGAAAAGAACTCAAGATCCTGTGAAATTATATTCTTATATCCCCGCGGAATTGAAACCCTGTTTCCAAATATATACATTGATCTGGTCTGCTTCTCTTTTTCTAATCTGACTTTAATACCATTGTTTGGTAAGAGACCGGGGAAATAAAACATAGTCTTAAGTGATATTGCTGATCCGTAAATCTCTTTGTCAAAAGGTGCATAAGTGTAATTCAAATCAAATACCTGTGCCCATCTTGGATAAATATCACGCATTGCATACTTATAATAATTGGATATAAACAGCCTGCCCGATAGTATTGTCTGGCCGTAATCATAACTACCCTCTTTTTTAATATAAAAATATTTATTTCTATAATCCGATGTAAGTGATGGCCTTACGTATTGAGAAAATTTTCCAAAGGAGAATTGAAGCGGCAGGGAAAGGGTATTTGAAAATCGTATTCCAGTATGAATTTCAGAAGGATCTTCAACTGTCTCTCCCGATTTAAAAACTTGGGGATCATCCCCGTAATCCAGTTGAGATTCAAAAACAGGATACCACCCTTTCCATGTTACCCGTGAGTGAAGATTATGCCTTTTGTCGGAATATTCATACCCTAAAGTTGAGATCACAGTACTTAGTTGATTCTGTGTCATAAGTGAAATCCCCGGACTGATAGCTGCGGGGTCAGCCTTTATCTCTTCAATATCTGCATAGAACGGCATCCAGCTGTGGAATTTGAAAAGATGGAGCCATTTTCTGTAAGGCTCAGGTTTATAAATTGTATTGTTTGAATTTTCGGGTGCAAGTGGCTTAATGTCGAAACGATTTATTAGAAAAGAAGCAGAATCAATGCTTCCAATCAACATTGGAGATGCTTTATCTAGAGTAGTACTGCAAATATTATTCCCAAGAGAATTATAATCACTGAAATACAGCATTTCTCCTTCAAGACAAAGATCAATTGTTCCAAACCTGGATCTTGTCAATTTCCTATTTTCTCCATTGGGTGTGTGAAGATAAATATTGTCAGTACCCGAGAGAGAACTGATAAAAAAGAGGGAATCGTTTCTTAAGAAAGAAGATTGAAGATCTTCCCGGCCAGCCTCGATAAGAGTCTCCCATTTTTGATTTGCTAATGTGTATGACATAACTCCTTCTCCCCTCTCCGTTAAAAAAATAACAGTAATTCTCCCGCCTTCTTCTGACCATTGAGGGCGTTGAAGATAAGCGTTTCCCGGGGCGGTAACTGATAGCAGAAGAGCTCCTGATGCTGCATCTATAAAAACTAAATTGTTTTTATTACTGATCGTGTTTTCAATGGCTGCTACCCTTTTTCCGTCTGGTGAAACAGTTGCTGACAGGTACCTCGATTTTCGGGATAACCTTGTTACCTTCCTGCTGGTGAGATTCATTAATTTGATAACCGAATAATCTCTGTTTTCCCACCGGGGATCAGACTGTGTTTCAACCCAGACAATCTTTCCGTTTCCATATGAGATGTACCATGGAAACATATTACCAGGTGTATGTATTCTTTTTTCTGTTTTATCCGACTTATTAATCAGAACAAATGCAGGTGGGTCTGTTAACGAGGTTTTTACCGCAATAATACTGCCATGGCCGATAATGACAGGGGAATAATAATTAATGTATTTGCCCTGTTTGTCAGGATTTAATGATTCATATTGCGTGGCATTGCTCTTTATCACTTCTTCAGTCCATATGGTCTTAAGAGTGTCGAATGTTTCCTTATAAAGTGTTCTTTTTCTTAAGCCGGAGCTTCTGGTGAGACTTATATTTGCCGGATTAATAGTAAATGGTTGTTTTGCAGTATAATCAAGCACCTTATTCCATATTTGAAGGTCATATTTTGCCATGGCCCATGTTGCCATCTGATAGCCGGAATGATAATGGTTGGGGACATAATCGCGGTATGATCCGTTGGCTATTTTATCATATTTATACGAGGTGCCATTTTCAATTGCGATTGCTTTAAGCTGTTTCTGGAAGGAGGGACTTCGACCTCTTCCTGATTCTGTGAGTACGGATTCAGCAAACACAGCATTTCCTTCAAAGAACCAGAGAGGTAAAAGGGAAGCGGTAATTCCGGTAAACTGTTCTCCCAGAAGCAGTGACATTGCTTTTGAAAAGCCTCTGTTTAATGATTCCAACTGGAATACATGTGTAAGTTCATGAATGGCCAGTTGACTGTTTGGGTCAAGAGGAATTGTATTCTGTTCCGGTGTAGGGTATATCTCCATCCGCCTGGGCGCCCATGAAACATAACCATTTGAATTTGTAGAAAAGTTGTGGATAATAACGGGGATGTTAAACTTTCTTTCGGGGTATAGGGAGACTAGTTTTGAATAGGCTTCATCAAGCGATTTTGCAAAAGCTACACCTCCGGCTTCATATTTTTCAGGATAAATAACTGTAAACCGGCCTGTTTTTATCTGCATCCATTTTAATGATGCCGGATCCTGGCCTGTGTTATAGTACTGAGCATAAGATGACTCTGTTAAAAGAAGGAGTGATGTAAATAAAAGAATTGACAGATATCTCATTTCATATACTATTTGGCAAAAATAGTAAAATTAGTGTGTAATAGTCTGTTGAATACTGTATGGAAAAAATTAAGTATTTTCGTCACCTGAAAGAATAACGGTATTTTGTTTTAAAACTTATTTTGATGAAGAATTACAGGTTGATTAATAACATATCGGGTTGGGCAGTGTTTATTATCGCCGCAGTTACCTATCTTTTGACTATGGAATCCACAGTCAGTCTCTGGGACTGCGGAGAATTCATCGCTTCTGCATATAAACTCGAAGTTGGCCATCCTCCGGGCAACCCTGTATTTATGGTTATGGCCCGTTTTTTCACCCTGTTTGCAGGAGGAGATACATCAAAAGTTGCTGTAATGGTAAATGTAATGTCAGCTCTGGCAAGTGCATTTACCATATTGTTTCTCTTCTGGACCATCACCCATCTGGCAAGAAAAATCCTTTTATCTATTGACAATCAGTATAATTCCGGCAGGGTCATTGCGGTTATGGCTGCAGGTATCGTTGGAGCTTTAGCATATACTTTTTCAGACTCATTCTGGTTCTCTGCTGTTGAAGGGGAAGTTTATGCAACATCATCACTGTTTACCGCTGTAGTCTTCTGGGCTATACTCAAATGGGAGGATGTGGCTGAAGAAAGATTTGCCGACAGATGGATAATTCTGATTGCATTTCTGATGGGTCTTTCTATTGGGGTTCATTTACTTAACCTCCTTGCAATACCGGCCATTGTTCTGGTCTATTATTTTAAGAAATTTGAGTTTTCATGGAAGGGTTTATTTGCCTCATTAGCCACCTCTGTATTACTTCTGGCTTTGTTGATGTATGGTATAATGCCGGGAGTAGTTACTATTTCTTCAAAATTCGACTACTTCTTCGTTAACACCATTGGTCTTCCTGCTAACAGCGGAATGATTTTTCATATTGTCCTTTTGGCAGTTCTCCTTATTTTTGCAGTTAAATTCTCATTTTCCTCAACAAACACAAGAAAAAACACACTTTTTGCTGTTGGAGCACTCTTTTTTACAGGAATATGGGTTATTTCTGGTTCGGTAGTACTGAATATTCTGATATTTCTGGTAATAGCCGGGGTTATATGGTATATGGCAGGTAAGAACAGAATAATGCTTAATACCATGCTTACAGCAATAATGGTTATTCTGATTGGTTATTCTTCCAATGCGATTATTGTTATCAGGGCTTCTGCAAATACTCCTCTAAATGAAAATAACCCATCAAATCCATTTAATCTTCTTTATTTTCTGAACAGGGAGCAGTATGGTGAACGACCCTTGTTCCAGGGGGCCTATTTTAATGCTCCGGTTACAGATTACAAAGATGGAAAGCCAAAGTATGCACTTGAAAATGGAGAGTATATTGTTACCGGACATAGTCTTGAACGTATTTATGATCAGAAGTTTATCACCCTATTTCCAAGGATGTGGAGCGATCAGAGTGATCATCAGAAGGTTTACAATGAATGGGGAAGGATAAAAGGGACACCTGTACAGGTTACAGACCCAAGTGGAGAAAAGAAGATTATTAAGAAACCACGGTTTAGTGAAAATCTGAGATTTATGTTGTCATATCAGTATGGATATATGTATTTCAGATATTTTATGTGGAATTTTTCCGGTAAGCAGAACGATACTCAGGGAACCGGAGGTGCGATAAATGGAAACTGGTTAACCGGAATAAATTATCTTGATGAGGCAAGAATAGGTACATCTGATATGCCTGAAAACATGAAAAATGAAACATCAAGGAACGTCTACTATCTTTTACCATTTCTTCTTGGTCTTATCGGAATGTTTTATCACCTGAACCGCGATAAACGGAACTGGGGAATTATACTCCTCCTCTTCATTATGACAGGTATTGCAATTGTATTTTATCTTAACCAGTATCCTAACCAGCCTAGAGAGCGGGATTATGCTTATGCTGCTTCATTTTATTTTTTCACTGTGTGGATAGGGCTGGGAGTACTGGCTCTGTTTGACTGGCTCTCAAAGCTTACAAGTGAAAAAATTGCTGCCCCGGTTGCAGGGTTATTATGTCTTTTTGCTGTTCCTGCCCTTATGGGATCTCAAAACTGGGATGATCATGACAGGTCAGGACGCTACCTTGCCCGTGATATATCATTTAATTATTTGAATTCATGTGCTCCTGAAGCAATACTTTTTACGAATGGAGATAATGATACTTTCCCGCTATGGTATGCTCAGGAGGTAGAAGGAAAAAGAACTGATATCAGGGTTTGTAATCTGATGCTTCTCAATACCGACTGGTATATTAATCAGATGAAAAGGAAGGTTTATGAGTCTGATATGTTGCCAATAACGCTGCCTGTTAAGAAATATTATGATGGAATTAATAATCAGATTTTTATTATCGAGAAGACTAAAGATCCTGTTGATATTTCAACAATAATAGATTGGGTCATAAGCGACAATAAGGGCACCAAAGTTCAGGTCTCTGCAGCCGAGATGATGGATGTCATCCCTTCCAGAACAATAAGAATCCCGGTTGATGCTGCAAAAGTGATTGCCTCCGGAACAGTTAAACCGGAAGATGCCGACAAAATTGTTCCCTATATTGACATTAAACTTAAAGGCAATTCAATATTGAAGAGTCAGTTGATTGTTCTTGATATTCTGGCACATAATAACTGGGAACGACCGGTATATTTTATTACTGGATACCATAATGATGCTTTTGGTCTGGAAGAATATTTTCAGCTGGAGGGACTCGCTTTCCGTTTAGTACCAATAAAATCAGTAAACAAAAACTGGTTGGAATATGGCAGGATTAATACAGATATTCTGTATGACAATATGATTCATAAATTTGCCTGGGGTGGAGCTAACAAGAAAGGTGTAAATATTGATTTCAATCATAAGCGTACAATTACTGTAGTTAAAGCAAGATTTAATTATGCAAGGCTTGCGAAAGCTCTTTCTGACGAAGGGAAAGACGAAAAGGCTCTTGAGGTTCTTGACTATTGTATGGATGCGCTACCTCTTGAAAAAATTCCCTATGATCCTTACGTAGCTGATATAATTGATTCATATTTTGCTGCAGGAGGAGAAGTGAAAGCTGTTGAGATGACTAATGCCTTTTGTGATTATTATTTTGCCAGGCTGGATTACTATCTTAAGCAAAACCCTTATATTTTTAGCTCGGCCGAATTTGAGATTCAGACCGCAATTCAATATACTTCACGAGTTGCAAATGCATGTGCTACAAACAGGAAACCTGAACTTGCGGAAGAAATAAATAAAAAGATTGAGGAATACTATACTACTTATATAAGCAGGATGTCTCCCGCAGAAAGGTGAGAATTAATTAAGTACTTGAAATCGGAGTTTTTATCCTAAGGTATTTTTCCAGTAGGAAGAAGATCTTTTCAGGATAAATAGGCTTAAGTACATATTCATTGCATCCGGCAATGTAAGCTTCGGTTTTTGCCTGTTCCGATGAATAGGCGGTTATCATAATAACAGGAGTCTCTTTCCTCGATTTACGGAATATTCTTATGCATTCAATACCGTTTATCAGAGGGATAAGAAAATCCATGAAAATAAGGTCAATATTACTATTCGTATTGTTTATATAGTCTACAAACTCTTTTCCGTTGTGGAAAATTTTAACATCAGCGCCTGAGTTTTTTAACAGAGTTTCATAATACTTGATTGAGGGCAGATCATCTTCAACAATAACTATATTTTTGCCTTCCAGTTCTAAGTTTCTGATATTAATAGTCATTTGCAGGTTTAAATTAACGCACGTATAAAAGTACTATAAAGAGAATATCTCAAACTGGCATTTCATGGCAGTTATTAACATTTTATCAACATTATTGGTGTTAATAAGGAAAGTGTTATTTGTTTTCCTAAATAAATTTGTGCAATTTCGTAGTGAAAAATCCTAAAAACCATGGTAAAGCTTATTAGTCTTGTCAGAGTTTCAATCCTTTCAATGGTGATGCTCTTAATTTGTAATAGTACTTATAGTCAGGCAGGATTTGATAATCCTACAAGGGCTTTGTATATTTTTGATATGGCCAAATATATTGATTTTGGGCCAGGTTTTGCAGATTCTGCGGTTTTTAAAATTGGAGTGCTGGATAACACTTCGGAACTTATTTGGGAGATGGGTAATCTTGCAAAAACCCGCAAGACAATTCAAAGTAAACCTATCCAGATTATTGCTTTCAGAAGTGAAGAAAAAATTCTTCATACACAAATTTTGTATGTAAACAAGAACAGCGGATTTAATTTAAACAAAGTAAAAGCGAAATTGGAAGAGCATCAGACAATGCTAATAACTGAAGGGTATGAATTCAGGGAATCAATGATAAACTTTGTGGTCATTAATGGAAAACCTAATTTTGAAGCCAATGATGATTTGATAAAAAAAGGAGAGATGTCAGTTAATCAGTTGTTTCTTGGGCTAGCGATTAAAACAAAAGAAGACTGGGAAAATCTTTTTGTAATAACAGATGCCGATCTTCAGGTTCAAAAAGAAACTGTAAAACAGCAACAGGAGGAGATTGAAACCCAGAAACAAGAAATCTTAAAACAAAAAGCTCTGCTCGATAGTCTTGATAAAGAGATTATAGCAAAAGAAAAAGACCTTAATGATAAACAGAAAGCGCTTAACAGACAGATTACACAGATAAACAGACAGAAAGGAGAAATTTCAGTTCAGAAACATACAATAGAGCGTCAGCAGAAAGCTGTGAAGGTGCAGCAAGATACTCTCGCTCAACAAAAGGAGAAAATTGCTCTTCAAATAGCCGCTATTGATGATCAGCTTCAAAGGATATCGGACCAGGAGAACAAAATAAAAGTCCAGCTTGCAACTCTTGAAAAGCAAAAGCTGATTCTTTATTTTGTCCTTTTTGCTCTGCTCCTGGTCAGTTTTCTGGGTTATTATATTTACAGAGGGTATAAAATTAAAAAAGAGGCTAATATAAAGCTGGAGGAGAAAAACAGAACAATATCATTGCAGAAAGATGAGATTGAACAGCAGAGAGATCTGGCTGCAGCGCAGAGAGATCAGATCTCATACCAGAAAAAGCATATTACTGATAGTATAATGTATGCAAAGAGAATTCAAACTGCCCTTATCCCCTCTCTTGAACTATTCAGCGATAAGCTTGAACATTTTGTTTTATATAAACCTCTGGCAATAGTTAGCGGTGACTTTTATTGGGTAAGTACACAAGGTAATCTCCAGATAATAATTGCTGCAGACTGTACAGGTCATGGTGTCCCGGGTGCATTTATGAGTATGCTTGGGGTGACGATGTTAAATGAAATAGTTAATGGAAAGAATATCCTAATGCCTGATCAGATAATTGAAAACCTTCGGGCAGGAGTAATTAAGTCATTAAAGCAGGTTGCAGAAGAGGAAAGTATCAAAGATGGGATGGATATTGCAGTGTGTGTGGTTGATTTTGATAAAAATTTATTGTACTATTCCGGTGCCAATAATCCCCTCTATCTGATTAGAGGAGGAGAACTTACTCATTACCGTCCCGATAAAATGCCTGTGGCTATTCATTATAAAATGGAGCCTTTTACACTACAGACAATTGATTTGCAGAAGGGGGATGCATTTTACATCTTCTCTGATGGTTATGCTGATCAGTTTGGTGGATTAAAAGAGAAGAAATTCATGTCGAAACAACTCAGGGAGACACTGATAGAAATGTCAGGCAAGCCAATGCTTCAGCAGGGTGAGCGGTTAAGTGAGATATTTGAGGAATGGCGTGGCGACAACTCCCAGGTTGATGATGTTACTATGATTGGGGTGAGATACTAATTATCTGCACTCATATTTGGCTTCATAATCGCCAATAGTAACAGTACCCGTTGCCTGAATTGCAATAAGTTCTGCCCCGCAGTAATCTACGTCATCACCCTCATGGTCAACTGTATTTGTACCTTTGAGATAAAATACTTGTTTACAGGTTTTACAATCAGTAAGGGCTTCACAGGAGGTAAAGGCCCATGCAACAAACAGAAATGCTACGCCAAATAAAAGTTTTCTTTTCATATCAGTAAGGTTTCAATATCAAAGATACAAAAACTCTTTAATTAATGAAGCTGATTTGAGGTAAAAAGGTTATGTTAATGGAATAATGAAAAGAGTGGTGCATCAATCTGTAAAATATCCAGTCATTATTACAGGAATGAAAATATTTTTAAATTGCATAAAATTTTATAGTCATGGAAGAGTCAAAAATGAAAAAACATGTAACTGTCGTTGGAGCAATTCACATCGGCTTTGGTATTCTTGGTCTTATCGGAGCAGTTGCCGTTTTCTTTGCTCTGCATTTTGCAATGGGATTTATTCCTATTGAAGAAGAGGTGCCAACTATGGTCCTGAAAATCTTATCCCTTAGTCTTCCGTTACTTATAGGGTTTATGTCAACTCTGGGTCTGGTTGGGGGTATTGGACTTCTGGCCTTTAAGTCATGGGCAAGATTTCTGGTAATTGTTGTTGCTGCCCTGGGTTGTCTTAATATACCCATCGGGACACTTAAAGGGGTCTACTCCTTATGGGTTTTATTACAGGATGAGACTATAAAACTGTTCGAAAAATAATATATATTATCTGAAATAGTAAAAGGGCTGGATTTATTAATTCATCCCTTTTTTTGTTTTTATACCTCCATTCCCTCCTTCTCCCTATATTTTCATTTAATTTTACCGTATTATTTGAATGGGATATGAGGAATATCTGAATTGTAAAAAAAATCAATAAACAATGGCTGACGATAATAAGATCATCTTTTCGATGTACAGAGTAGGGAAATCGTTTCCTCCCCACAGACAGGTACTCAAAGACATTTCCCTTTCATTCTTTCCTGGAGCCAAGATAGGGATAATTGGTTTGAACGGGTCTGGGAAATCAACCCTTTTAAAGATTATTGCCGGTATGGAAAAAGAGTTTCAGGGAGAGGTAACTTTTCTCCCTGAGTATTCTGTGGGGCATCTCTCACAGGATCCGCTACTGGATGATAATCGCAGTGTTAAAGAAGTTGTTGAGGAGGGTGTTAAGGATACAATGGAGGCAATTCAGGAATATGAAAAGATAAATAATAGTTTTGGTGAACCGGAGGTTTATGAAAACCCAGATAGGATGGAACAGCTAATGGATAGACAGGCAGTTCTTCAGGAGAAGATCGATTACCTCGATGGCTGGAATATTGACCATAAACTTGAACGGGCAATGGATGCTCTCCGGTGTCCTGATGGTGATGCAAGGGTAAATGTTCTTTCAGGAGGAGAACGCAGAAGAGTCGCCTTATGCCGCTTACTTCTGCAGCAACCTGATGTCTTATTGCTTGATGAACCAACAAACCACCTCGATGCGGAGTCGGTACAATGGCTAGAAACAACGCTGAAACAATATCCGGGTACTGTGATTTGCATTACTCACGACAGGTATTTCCTCGACAATGTGGCAGGCTGGATACTGGAACTCGACAGGGGAGAAGGAATACCATGGAAGGGAAACTACTCTTCATGGCTTGAACAAAAAGCGGCAAGACTTGAAGTAGAGGAAAAAGGAAATACCAGGAGAAGAAAAATACTTGAACGGGAACTTGAGTGGGTAAGAATGTCTCCAAAAGCCCGTCAGGCAAAGTCAAAAGCAAGACTGGGAGCATATGAAAATCTACTTAATCAGGATGTTAAACAGAAAGAGGAAAAGCTGGAAATATTTATCCCTAACGGTCCAAGATTGGGAGATAAAGTGATTGAGGCGAAATCAGTTACAAAGTCGTTTGATGATAAATTGCTGTTTGAAGACCTTGACTTCAGCCTTCCTCCTAATGGAATTGTAGGTGTTATAGGTCCGAATGGCGCAGGCAAAACAACTCTTTTCAGAATGATAATGGAACAGGAAAACGCAAATAAAGGATCCTTCAAAGTTGGAGAAACAGTTACTCTGGGTTATGTTGACCAGGCACATGCCGGAATCGATCCGGCAAAGAGTGTCTATGAAGTTATCTCTGAAGGTCAGAATGATGTTATGGTTGGAAATCGTCTTGTAAACGCCAGAGCTTATGTAGCACGATTTAACTTCACGGGAGCCGACCAGGAAAAGAAATGCGGGATACTATCAGGAGGAGAGAGAAACCGGCTGCATCTTGCTCTTACCCTTAAATCAGGGGCTAATGTTTTGCTTCTTGACGAACCAACTAATGATATTGATGTAAATACCCTCAGGGCGCTCGAAGAGGGTCTGGAAAATTTTGCAGGATGTGCTGTCATAATATCGCACGACAGGTGGTTTCTTGATAGGGTAACAACACACATGCTTGCCTTTGAAGGTAATTCCAAAGTTGTATGGTTCGAGGGTAATTACTCCGATTATGAAGAGAACTATAAAAAAAGAGTAACTAATACTACACCGGCAAGAATAAAATATAAGAAACTGATATAATAGGGCGTAACGGCACAACGGCACAACGACATAAAGGCACAGTAGTGTAATGGCCAAAAGGAGGTTTAGTATGATGGAGAAGAAATAATTGGTTAATAAAGTATATTATTTTAGAATTCCAATCGCAATTCCTGCAACAGGTGAGACTCCTGAGAAATCGATATTAAACCAATCTTTATACTTTGTAAAGCCATCCTCATTCCTATACTTGCTAAGTCGTATATTACCTCCTGCAAAAAGATCAACTGTAAGGACTTTGAAAAGAGGAACTTTCATACCAAGTATAACACCTCCGGCAAGTATATTCAGATGCTGGATTATCTGCTTATCAACCATACCCCATTCATCTGTTTCAATCTCTTCCCATTCACTGTAGTTTCCGGTTATCTTCATTTTTCTGAACATAACCTGAGGCGCTGCATATAATCCAAGGGGTGCTTTTTGCCTGTTTGGATGATTTGCAAGCAGATAATTACGGAACTGAATATTTAATCCGCCACCAGACATTACTTCCCCCTCATATGGCTGATAATCATTAGTTGCAGCACTCAAATATGAAAAACTCTGATTTTTAAAATAGTAGTTTGACAGGCCTTGTGTTGTTGAGTAGGTCGCCATTCCACTAATATTTGCGGAAAATCTGCTGTTAATTATCCTTTCATAAGAGAGACAAAATGTTCCCTCTAGCAGCCTGACAGGATCAAGCGTGATTGCTGATTTATAGACAGGAAAAAATTCAGGCTCCTGTTCAACAAAAGCCTGAGCTTGTATGTCCACAGGTATTATGGTCTCCTGGTTTACTTTAATCATTGAATCCATCTCATTAATTTTTTTTGACACCATTTGTGGATCAAAATCCATCGAACTAATCTTAGAATCTAATTCTTTTAATTTTATATCAAGTTCTTTAGGTTTTGATTCCCATAACTTGATTTTCACATCCAATAATTCGAGTTTTGAGTCAAGAAGCTGCAATTTCATATCGAGCATCTGGGATTTTTGCATTATGGTGTCCTGACCAAAAGAATTCAAACAGGGGACCATAATTAAAATTAATCCAATGATTATCATTGGTTTACAAAGTCTTGTTTTCATGGCAGTTAGTTTTTAGGTTTGAAGAACGGTAATATTATTTTTCCGATAATTTTTCCATTGATGTGATATGGGATTTAGTACAAATATCCTGCCACTTTTGTTTAATCACAATTAGAAAAAGGGAATGAGATACATTATTTCTATAAGCTTACTTTATGATTTTTCAGGAATTCTATCTTTTATTTGTTGATCTGCATCTTAAACTTGGAAAGAAGGCTTATTAATGATAAATTGTAAATCTATCAGTAATTAAATACCAATAATTAAATGGCAGATAATCGGTTGTTTATAAAAATTATTTTTTATGATCTCACGATATTTGTCAAAAAATTTAATAAAAGAATGGATAAGCTGGAGAATTAATAGTATTCTTTAACATAAAATTTGTGCTATATGATTAATAAACTACTTACACGTCGTCACTTTATTGGTAAAGCCGTGCTTGCCACAACGGGTGTTGCACTTGTTTCAGCAGCTAAAACTTCTCCTTTTAAGTTAGGTTGTTATACCCGGCCATGGGCCAAATACAATTACCGGGTTGCATTTGATGGTATTGCAGAAGCAGGTTTCAAATATGTCGGACTCATGTCTAGCAAATCCGGGAGGATCATTACAAAGGATAGTACACCGGAACAGGCAGCCTTAATAAAAGAAGAGGCAAGTCAGCGTGGCCTCAAAATTGCATCACTTTATGGTGGTAATTTTGATGTTCATAAATCTGTTACCGAAGGTGTTGCTGGATTAAGGAGTCTGATAGACAACTCTGCTATTTGTGAATGCCCTGACCTCTTACTCCTTGGAGCAGAAGCCTTTGAATTGGTTAATAATTACTACAAGGTTGTTGCTGAATGTTGCGATTATGCTGCCGGTAAGGGAGTTGTTATGAGTGTTAAACCGCATGGACCACTTAACTGTACAGGGCGGGAGTGCCGGCCGCTAATAGACAAAATAGGGCATAAAAACTTTCGGCTGTGGTACGATCCGGGTAACATTTACTATTACTCAGATGGTAAAATAGATCCGGTTGATGATGCCTCACAGGTGGATGGTCTGGTTTGTGGAATGAGTGTCAAGGATTTTCTAATGCCAAAAGAAGTAGAAGTAACACCCGGTACAGGGATGGTTAACTTCCCTGGTGTAATGGCTCGTCTAAGGAAGGGAGGCTTCAAACAAGGACCTTTAATCGTAGAATGTCTCGCTAAAGGTGATCTCTCATTTATCAATGCCGAGGCCAGGAAAGCCCGACGCTTCCTTGAAAATATTTTATGAATGTTAATAAGATATTTAAATGTTAACTTTAAATTAATTAATAGTAATCATAGTATCATGAGAGTATTAATTTTTGGGCTGACAATATTTTTGGCATCATTATTATCCTGCTGTGAAGAGCAAGACAAGTGGGTTGAATTATTCAACGGAGTAAACCTATCAGGTTGGAATGCAAATGAAAATCCAGAGAGTTTCAGGGTTGAAGACGGCCTTCTTATCTGTTCCGGACCAAGAGGACACCTCTTTTATGATGCAGATATACCTTTTAAAAATTTCGAATTGGTTGCTGAAATAAAAACCTCACCCTTAGCTAATTCCGGAATTTACTTTCATACATCCTTTACGGAAGCTGACTGGCCTGACCATGGTTATGAAGTACAGGTTAACAATACTCATGTTGGCGCAGATAACTATCGGGAAACAAAAAAAACCGGTAGTTTGTATGCTGTCCGAAATGTGTATTACCCGATTGTTAGCGACGGGCAATGGTTCACAATGCGGATAAAGGTTTTGGAGAACCATGTTGAGATATTTGTAAATGAAATTAAAGTTGTAGATTATATTCAACCTGATAATCCATGGCGCAGTGAAGAGCATAAGTCCCGGTTATTAAAACAGGGCACATTTGCTTTACAGGCTCATGATGAGAATAGTACCGTGGCCTATAAATCACTTAAAGTAAGGAGATTGGAAGATGGAGATAAGGCTGTCATGAAGGTTGACGAGAGTTGGGAGACCACAGTGGCAAAGCTGATGGACATAGGTATGCCACTGGTGGATTATCATGTACACCTTAAAGGTGGTCTGACTCTGGAGCAAGTCATGGAAAACTCACTTAAGCTGGGAATCAATTATGGCGTGGCCCCTAATTGTGGACTTCATTTTCCTGTTACTAATGATATTTCCCTGGCTGCATATATGGATACTGTTAAAGGACAACCAATATTCAGAGGAATGCAGGCAGAGGGACGTGAGTGGGTTACTCTGTTTTCTGCTGAAGCTGTAGCAAAGTTCGACTACGTTTTTACTGATGCCATGACTTTTACAGATTCAAAAGGACGCCGCAACAGGATTTGGCTTCCAGATGAGGTGTGGGTTGACGACAAACAACAGTTTATGGACCAGTTAGTCAATAAAATTGAAGCTATATTTTCTAAGGAACCAGTAGATATTTATGTGAACCCTACTGTTCTTCCTGCTGCACTTATGCCTGAATATGACTTATTGTGGACTAAAGAGAGGATGGAACGTGTGGTCAAAGTGTTGGCAGATAATAATATTGCTCTCGAGATAAATGCCCGTTACAAAACACCTTCAGCAGAAATGATAAAAATGGCGAAAAAGGTGGGTATTAAATTTACTTTCGGGACGAATAACACAGGTCGTGAATTGGGTAGGCTGGAGTATTGCCTTAAAATGATTGAAGAATGTGGATTGATTCCTGACGATATCTTTATGCCGAAACCTCATAATCAGAAGCCGGTTTTGGTAAAGGGTCTTCCTGAAAAAATCACAGGATAACAGTAATCTTTAAAACATAATCTGATGTTAAGGCTCTCCCTAATTATTGTTTTTATTCTACTTATAGGCTGCCGGCAACAAAGCCAACAGCCTGGTTATACCAAAAGAAAATACCAGTAACAGGTAGTAGTAAAAGTGAATGGGAAGAATACTACCAGTGGAATGCAAAGATGGCTAACAACCAACTTGCCCTTATGAGAGCAACTGTGAAGAAATATGGGAAAGATAAGAGCTATGCTGCCGAAGTCTTTGATATGTACCAGGTGGCGCAGCAGAAACATACTGGAATAAGTCTGTACAGTGCAGCAGAGTACTTTGATTTCTTTGTTACAGTGAGTTTTGTTGCTGACAATTTTGCCAATGTCGTTTATAAGGATATATACTATCCCTCTGCTATTGTAAAATTTCTAAAATCACTTGAACCTGACAAATCACCGGTTATTCTATTCGGAGGGAATGGTACAGAACACCGCTACATATATGATCCTCCTATAGATTTCAGGTTATGGTTGTGGGAAGCTGCTGCGAGTGGTGGTGGATTCTGGAACTGTTATTTTAACGGTTCATCTCCTGCAAACACCCTGGACAGACGAAATGCCTACCTGGAAAGCGATGCTTATGAATATATTCAGAATAATGAAAATCTGATTCAAGCACTTCAACCTGTAACTGATGTGGCTGTTTTCTACTCAAAGGCTACCGGACAGTTAGTGGGAGATGATGATTTTTCCTTTTCAATAAAAGGTACTTTGAGATTTTTGGAAGAAGGACATTATCAATATGGATTCATCTCAGATCGAAATCTTACTAAAGAAAAATTAAACCGGATCAAGGTATTGATTATGCCTAATGTGGCTGCACTTAGCGATGATCATACCACACTTATCATAAACTGGGTAAAAGATGGTGGAAAATTGATTGCAACATACCAGACCTCACTGTATAATGAAAATGGAAAGATTAGAAATGACTTTTCTTTGAGTTCGGTTTTTGGTGTTGCTTATAACGGAGTTGTGGTAAATACTGAAATGGACTGTTATCAGAAAATTATTACCCGGAATGAATTATTATCCGGTTTTGAAGAAACGCTTTTACTTCATAATGGAGGAAAGACCCTTATGGTCAATCCAGCCCCTGAAACAACGGTAATTACAGGTTATTTGCCCAAAATCAATAACCAGCCTCCTGAAAATGCATTTCCTGTTAACTGGGACTCTCATAATCCCATTATGGTAATGAATGAATTTGGAAAAGGAAAGGTTGTTTATTTTGCAAATAATGCCGCAAGGTTAAATTATACAATTGGGCACCCCGATTATAACGGACTCTTTGTTAATTCACTTAATACCTTACTCAGGAAAAACGAAGTTCTGGTTACGAATGCATCGGCAAGTGTACATGTATATCTGAACCAGAGTTCCAGGGATAATAAAGTATATCAACTATCTCTTGTTAATACATCTTCAGCAAGCCAGCGGCCTTTCCGTGATCTGGTTCCTGTATCAGATATTTCTGTTACATTACCTTTTGATTTCAAGTCCTGTGAACCAATATTGAAAGAGACCAAAACCAATGTTAAGGCTGAAGGCAGAACCCTGATTATTAATAACCTGAACGAATTTTTTGCCCTTAAATTAAGGCAATGATTTTCTAGAAGTGCTGATATTATTGCAGATTTACTAGTATCAAATTTATTAAAAAAAATATTATGAGAACTTGTATTAAAGGTCTTCTAATTCTTTTCTGGCTCCCGATATCTCTTTATGCTCAAAAGAATCCTATGGTGATTAATCTCTGGGAGTTGGGAGCTCCCGGCTTCGAACAACGCAAAGATATTCCTGAACAGGCCGAGGACTACTGGGTGAAGAGTATAAATAATCCATCTATTACAGTTTTTATGCCACCTAAGGAAAAAGCCAATGGGTGTGCCGTGATAGTTGCCCCTGGAGGGGGATTTCGGGAATTGGTTTTCCATGCTGAAGGAGAACAGGCAGCTGAATTTCTCAATTCCATCGGTGTAACTGTATTTGCTCTGAAATACAGGCTGCCAAGGGAGAAACAATCGCCGTACACTTTTGAAAACGTACAACAGGATGCATACAGGGCCATGAGGTTGGTACGAAGCCGGGCAAATGAATTTAACATTGATCCTCACCGTATTGGTATGCTGGGATTTTCAGCTGGTGGAGCTGTTGTGATGATGGTCGCATTTGACAAAGGAGATGGTGATCCCACAGCCCCGGACCCGATTGATCGTGTCAATGGACGCCCTGATTTCCAGATGATGGTTTATCCCGGAGGCAAAGCGCCAAAGAAAATCTCCGCCGATTCCCCACCGGCATTCCTTATTTGCGCCAACGACGATGAGTATGGCTGTGATGAGGTTACTATAGAGCTTCTTCAGAAATTCCGCAATGCTAAGGTCCCGGTGCAAGCCATCCTCCTGGCCAGTGGCAAACATGCTTTTAATATGGGTGACAGGTCAAAACTTGCCTCTATTAAAAATTGGCCGCAACGAATGGCGGAATGGCTCAGCTACAGTGGCTTTCTTCAACCTTTAATTATATCATAAAATTTTCAAAATTCTATCTCTTTTGGTAGAACATTCCAGCCTTCAACTACCAGTTTTAATTCATCCAGGTTGACTGGTCTTAAACTACCAGATAAATCAAGATCGACCTGCTTTTTATCGCCGGGCAATAAAGTAAAATAATTATCGGTGAAATATGAAGGTAATACTAGTTCACCATGGCTGTCCACAATCTTTAAACGGATGAAGAAAGCTGTTTCATTATTTGGGTTTGAGATATTGATAACTGTCTGACCTTTATTGCTTTTATCAATGGTAGTCTTAACCATAACTTTCTCAAGATCGTTTAGCTTCTCATACGAATGACGTTTGTTTGAAAGCCAGTATATATTATCATCAATTAACTTATCATCATCTGCTAGTTGTAACTTAAGAAAGAAAACTTCATTGGTGTTTTTTGGCAGAACAACCTTGTCAAGCAGGATCATCTCATTGGCTTTTAGAGTTACCGGACTTTTCTTTTCAGAGAGAGCTTTGCCATGCAGATCATACAATGTGCTTGTCGCGGTTATTTTATTTAGCTTATCAGCGGTTTGATTCAGAACACACACAACCGAATCATTCAGGTTAAGTTGAATATGAACGGGTATTGCAGCATGTTTGTATCCAAAATATGCACCATTATAATCTAGATAATAGTCATAAAAGGATCCTCGCAGTGCTGTCCATGGATTCTGATTTTTCCACACCAGCATACCAGCATACCAATCCCACATTTTATAGTTGAATCCTTCCTGAAGTGCACGGTACTGTTCATAGCTAACCATTTGGGCTTTTAAACAAAAGTCCCGGATGTCTTTTACTTTTCCATATCTGTCAGGGAAATCAAGCAAAGGCAAATATTTATGATATTGCCATGATCCGCTTGCCCTGCGTGAATTAGGAGGCTCCATTTCATCTTCGGGCATGAATTTTTTTAATCCGTCATAGTTGGGAATTCCAATTGAGCCTGTCTCAGGGTTAAAAGGGAATGATCTTTCAGTGAAAATTTTCTCTGGTTCACGTATACCATACGGTCCATCACCAACACCTCCGATTGTGTTTGTCATAAGTTTGGAAGATGTAGACATCTCAAGAAAGTACCTTTTGGGATCATAGGTTGGGAAGATGGCCTCTTCCAATGCACTTAAAATATCAGCCGGAGGTAGCGTCTCATTTCCTCCGCACCACATATAGAGACTTGGGTGATTTCTTAACATTTTTATCTGATCGATAGCCGATGTAAGGAACAGATCATGATTATCGGGATAAGCTTTTCGCCTGGCCTTTGACTCTTTTTTTAACGGGTCAAGCCATTCCCCGTTGCAGTCGCCCGATATCCAGAGATCCTGCCATACCAATATCCCATATCTATCACATGCATCGTAAAATTCGGGTCTTTCGGTCAGTCCGCCTCCCCATACCCTTATCATATTCATGTTCATCCCGGCATGTAAACGCACTTCTGCCTCATAACGTTCCTTTGATAAACGAAGTAATAAATCTGAAGCAATCCAGTTCCCTCCTTTGATGAAAACTTTCTGGCCATTAACAGTAAATATTTGGGACTTAATACTTTTATCAAAATAATTATTTGTTTCTCTGATACCAAATGTGATCTGTTCCGAATCCATTGTTGTTCCACCCTGTGTAATGAATTTAACTTTCATGTGATATAAAGGCTGTTCACCAATCCCATTGGGCCACCATAAATTTGGATTTTCAACTTTGATTTCCTCTGATTGAACAACCTTTTCTTCATAAGGTTTAAGAGAAAGGGTTAAAGCACTCTGGTGACCCTCAAATTCAAATTTTAAAGTTCCCTGTACCGTTTGCGATGATACGTTTTTCAACTCAACTGATGTTTTTACATACGCGGGTGCCTGCTTTTTACCTGGTTCTCTTATTCCGGGAACCCTGGTTTTAATATAAGGATTATTGATTTCGGCTGAGCCTGTAATTTCAATACTTACCTGGTCCCAGATACCTGTATTTCTGTCTCGTACAGGGCATATCCAGTCCCAGCCCGCTGTGAATTGCATTGCAACATTCCGGCCAATGGTTCCATCTCCACCCTGACCAGCATAGGCATTTCCAACCGGATCAGGAGGAGCAACCCAGACAGCTAATTTATTTAAATCTCCTTTTTTCAGATACGGTGTGATAAGGTATTTCTCCCTGAGGTACATACCCTGGTGGGTATTTGTATTAATCCTGTTCCCATTCAGAAATATATCGGCAAAATAATTTATTCCCCTGAAATTTATCCATACCTCCTGTCCTTCCTGAGTATCCGGGGTTTCAAACTCATTATAGAACCAGTAGGTATAATAGTCTCTTCCGGTGTTATACACATCCGGAATAAGATTATTATTTAATCCGTAAAGGGGATCCGGGATCATATTGTTATGTAGCAGGGTTGTCAGTATAGTTCCGGGAACTACGGCATCCAGCCATCCTTCAGGTTTGTAATCAGTTCCGGTTATTTCGGTTCCATCTTTTAGTACATCTGTTGCCCGTTTTGCTTTCCAGTTTTCGTGTAACAGGTATTTTTCAGGCTGTGCCAGTACAGATAGCGGCAACATAATCAGAACAATCAGGTACAAGGGTATTCTTTTCATGGGATTAAGTTTATCAGAATTTTTCATATTTGAAAAACAATTTTAGCATATGATTTCTTTGAATCTGCAAAATAGTTCAAAAATTCCAATTGTCATTTATTTTACTATCTTGGGATTACTTATTATTGTTAATTATTAGACTGGGAAACTAACTTTTAATAATCAACTTATGAAGAAATTTATATTATTGATTGTATTTATTCTGGCAGCGTATAGTCAATCCCCAATTAAATCACAGGACATAAGCATTAAGGAATCAGTAAGTTACATCAATACTCTTCTGGAAGAAAATCCATATGTACTCACTTTTCTGGAAATAACCTTTTTTTATTCAATAGATATTACTTCGGACAAGGAACTCGTGGTTAAAATGGAATTTGAGGGTCCATATAAATCGTTTATCAAAGCAGAAATCTCAGATTTAGATCTTACTTTTAAAAAAGACTTTTGCAGGGAAAATACCAATTCAATTTGTTGGAACTGTATATCTAAAGATTTGTCAGCGGATAATAACTGTGTATATAATGAAAATATTTATTTAGAAGGGGGAGAGGAAATTCGTTATACAGATAATATTTGTGTGCAGTTTTCAAACGAAAATAATATCTGCGGCGAGTTATATAGCGCTCTTGATTCCCTGTTTAAAAAAGTCATGGAGTCTGAATTGAAAGAATAAGTATTTTTAATTCCTTATATACCTGAGTAATTTACTTAATTTAACGACTATGAAAAAATCTTATCTGAATGCAATAAGTCTGGTATTACTAATCTTTGCTGTTAGTTGTACTACAATTGAAAATCAAAAGGTTATTCATATTGTGACCAGTCCTGGGGAATCAGCTATTATAAAAATACCAGATCTTAATAACAGCCTTAAAATAATGCAAATTACAGATTCGCATATTAGTATCGCAGATGAAAATGAGGCTGATCTGATGCAATTTGGTGAGCGAATGCACAAAGCTTACCTTAATCCGCGTAAACATTATCGTCTGGATACAACTGAAACAACATTTGAATATCTGGATGACCTGCTTCAGAAAGCTAAATATGAAAATGTTGAATTACTGCTTCTTACCGGTGATATTGTTAATTTTCCATCTGCCGTTTCTGCAAATTATGTTTATGGCAGAATAATGAATACAGGTATCCCCTGGTTATACATATCCGGGAATCATGACTGGCATTATGAGGGGATGCCAGGTACCCTGGATTCATTACGGAAAACCTGGATCAATAGAAGTTTGTTGCCTTTATATAATGGGCATAATCCTCTGTCCTATTCAGAGATTATAAATGGGATCAATTTTGTAGGTATTGATAATTCTACCGGTCAGGTTAACAATGATCAGATTGAGTTTTTAAAAGATCAATTGACAAGGACGGAACCAATTATATTGCTAAGCCATATTCCCTATAAGTTTGATAGTGAGGAGGATCAGCCGGAAATGGATGCCATTGTCGATTTGATATCTGCAAATTGCGACAAGGTTGTAGCAATTTTCACAGGACATAACCATAGGTCGATATATTACTTTACAGGTAATATGTGTCAATATGTCTCCCCGGCTTCATTTAATGGAGCTTCATTTATTGTTGATATCAAACCTGAAAAACTACCAATCCCCTAAATATCAGATAATAAATAATATAGAAGCGCAGATATAATATGAAAATAGCAATAATAGGAACAGGAGGAGTTGGAGGGTACTTCGGAGGAATGATTGCCAAAGCCGGATATGACGTAACATTTGTAGCAAGGGGAGAAAATTTAAAGGCACTAAAAGCAAATGGATTGACTGTAAAAAGTATTATTGGAGATTTTCACCTCGATTCTGTTAAAGCAACTGACAAGATCAGGGATATTGGACAAGCCGGCCTGATAATTATTAGTGTTAAGGCATGGCAGGTTAAAGATGTATCGGCTGAATTAAAACCGGTTATAAATGAAGATACAGTCATTTTACCTTTGCAAAACGGGGTTTTGGCAATTGAAGAATTAATGGAAAATATTAACCGGAAAAACCTGGTTGGGGGTTTATGTAAGATATTTAGTAAAATCGAATCCCCCGGGGTAATAAATCATTTTGGAGTAATTCCCACAATAGTATTTGGTGAAATTGACAATACTAAAACTGAAAGAATCAGGCAGATAAAAGAGTTATTTGATAAATCAGGAATTAAATCAGTGATATCGGATAATATTATTTCCGACTTGTGGGAAAAATTTATCCCTATTTGTGTTAGTGGATTATTGGCAGTGACAAAGACTAACTATGGCGAGTTGAGAGAGTTGAAAGAAACAAGAGACATGATGATTGCTGTCTTAACGGAGAATTTTCAAATATCACAAAAAATGGGGATTCAGATAGCTCCTGATTTTGTAGATAAAATAGTAGCCTCTATTGACACTTTCCCTTATGATGCAACATCCTCCCTGACCAGAGATGTATGGGAAGGAAAACCCTCAGAGATTGAATACCAGAATGGAACTATTGTAAAACTTGGAAGACAATATGGGGTTGAAACACCAGTAAACAGATTTGTATATAGCTCTATTCTGCCAATGGATTTAAAGGCAAGGAAGAAATAGAAAACTGTAATAATTATACAAATAGAATATATGAAGAAGCTTATCGTAATATTGTTATTAATTGCAAATATAATAGTGCTCCGGGCACAAGTGGAAAAACCATTAAACCTGAACAAACCTGATCGGGAAAAATGGTTTAGCGAACTGTTTTTTGGCATGTTTATACACTGGAGCTTCGATGTGCAACTGGGAATGGTCATCAGTCATAGTATGGTCGGTGCAAGTGACGATTATCTGGATAGGTATATCAATGAACTCCCAAAAACATTTAATCCCGATAAATTTGATGCTGCAAAATGGGCAAAAGAAGCCAGAATGGCTGGCATGAAATACGTTGTCTTCACTGCTAAGCACCATAACGGGTTCTGCATGTTTGATACTAAAACTACCGATTTTAGCATCATGAATACCCCTTATGGAAACGATATCACCAGGATGATTGTTGATGCCTTCCGTAAAGAAGGTCTGGCAATTGGGATCTATTATTCCCCTGATGACTTTCACTTTCTTTACAAGCAGGGCACACTCATTTCACGTACCCGACCTGAAGCATTTGCAAGCCATAACACAGCACTTAATGATTATGCTAAAGCGCAGATGAAAGAGTTAATGACTCAATATGGGAAAATTGATATTGTATTTATTGACGGACATGAACAGTTTGGCGAAACGGAGCTCGCAAAAGTATGCTGGGAGATTGATCCTGATGTAGTTGTAACACGGGGTGCAATACAAACACCGGAGCAAACAACACCAGATAGTCCGATGCCAGCTCCATGGGAAGCATGTTATACACTTGGCAATCAATGGCAGTATCGTCCAACTAATGAACAATATAAAAGTGGTAAAGATGCCATAACAAAACTCATTGATATTCGTGCTAAAGGAGGTAATTTCCTGCTTAATTTTGGTCCTGATGAAGAGGGTGTTTTTCCCCCTGAACAACGGGGAGTCCTTAATGAGATTGCTTTGTGGATGTTCATAAACCGGGAAGCATTTGACCAAACGGTGCCTTTTGATCACGTTAAAGATGGCAATATATGGTTTTTGCAGAGTAAAACCGGGGAAACGGTCTATCTGTTTATTGTTGAGGATAATTGGAGATATGGAGATCGTAAAATATTTCAAATAAAATCATTGAAAGTTGACAGCAAAAGTAAAATTTCAGTACTTGGTCATAATGGAAAGGTTCTGGAATATTCCAAAGATGTAGATCCTTCACCTAAAATTAAAAATACAGACACCGGCATTGAAATCTCTGTAATGCGGGCTCAGCGTATTTATAATGACAAAAAATGGAATAACCCCCTGGTTGTAAAAATTGAAGGAGTGGTAAAAAACAGATAATTATGGGAATAGGATGCAGATTTATAAGTTAATGTTATGAGAAAATTAAGATTTCTTTGTACGGTTATTGTTCTATTGTTTTATTTGCCACACCTTTTTTCGTGTACAACATTTATAATTTCCGGGAAGTACACTCTTGATGGAAAGCCCATATTGTTCAAAAACAGGGATGCCGGTGAAATGCAAAATTCACTGGTATTTTTTTCTGATGGGAAATATAAATATATTGGTTTGGTAAATGGAAACGATGCATGGAATGAAGAGGTTTGGGGAGGTTATAATGAAACAGGATTTGCCATAATTAATTCAGCTGCCTATAACAATAATGTCGGAGACACATCAAAATTTATAGATCAGGAAGGTGTAGTAATGAAACTTGCATTACAGAAATGTAAGACCCTGAGCAATTTCGAAAAGCTACTTGAAGCATTACCGAAGCCATTGGGTGTGGATGCTAATTTTGGAGAAATCGTTTATGACACAATTCAATATTGAACTATTTGAAAATTAATATGACTTTCTGTAATCTTGAACAATAAACATCAAATAGCTTGAAAATCAATTTATTTACCCCAGCCCCAGTGGGGAGTAAATTGATTTTCTTCGCACCCCATGGGGTCGGGGTAAACGAAGAAAATCAATGAAATTATATGCGTGATTTCAGCTACTCAATAATATTAAAAATCAAGGTGTTTTTTACGTGTTGATTTGTACATTGCCAACTGAACAATATATTGACATAAAATCCCGGAACAACTACAAAATGTTTAATTTTCTAAAAAATAAGGAATCATGAAGAAGTATCTAGTATTATTTGTTTTGCTAATAACTGTTTTATCTGCTTGTAAACTGAAGAAAAAAAATTATCTGGAGGAGTCAGAGGACGATTTCAATAAAAGAATGGAGTGGTTCAATGAAGCTAAATATGGAATGTTTATCCATTTCGGTCTGTATAGTCAATTAGGAGGAATTTATAAAGGTGACGATTCTGGCAGGTATGCTGAGTGGATACAATCAAACGCTCAGATTCCAAAAGAAGAATACATAAAATTGATTGATACCTGGACTCCAAAGGACTTCAATGCTGATGCGATTGTAGAACTGGCCAAAAATGCGGGTATGAAGTATCTGGTGATAACAACAAAGCATCATGAGGGTTTTTGTTTGTGGGATTCGGAATATACCGATTATGATATCGTCGCAACACCTATGAAAGGCCGTGATTTCATAAAAGAGTTGTCAGACGCATGTAAAAAACAAGGAATCCATTTTGGTACTTATTATAGCATCATCGACTGGAACCATCCTTCGCAATATGTACCCATTGATTCTGCAGAAGGTAAGGGGAATTGGGGTCAACCAACAATGAAACCCGGGAAAAAACAAGAGTATATTCAGTATATGAAGAACCAAATCAAAGAATTAATTGAGATCTACGATACTGAAATTTTGTGGTTTGATGGCGATTGGGCAAATTGGTGGACCCTCGAAGATGGAAATGACATGTATCAATACATTCGTGAGCTAAAACCAGAGATCATTATTAATAACCGGGTATCAAAGCGTGCAGAATTTAAGAAGGATTTTGGCACACCTGAGCAGTTTCATCCTGATTCGGCTTTAATGTATTTATGGGAAGCCTGTTATACGATGAATGATTCATGGGGCTTCAAGATAAGAGACACTGACTGGGAAAGCCCTGAAGAAGTATATAGCAAGCTAAAAGACATAAACGGTATGGGGGGTAATTTCCTGCTTAATGTAGGACCTGATGGTAATGGTAAAGTCCCGGAAGAATCAGCAAAAATATTATTAGAGGTAGGGAAGCTGTTACGTAATAATTAGGAAGAATTATTACGTAATATATGATTACAGACTTATTCATAATTTATTAAATTTCACTGGAATGGTAAAACAGTTAAAATTAGCCGGCAAATTTCTCTTAGCCCCATTCGTAATTTTTGGATGTGGAAGGGTCGCCGACAAAGAACCTGCAAAACCAAATATCCTCTATATCATGTCAGATGATCATACATCACAGGCATGGGGGATTTATGGAGGAATTTTACTGGATTATGTACATACACCTAATATCAGACTCCTGGCTGAACAGGGATGTGTTCTGGAAAACTGTTTGGTATCCAATTCCATCAGTGTACCAAGCAGGGCGACAATCCTTACAGGTCAGTACAGTCATGTTAATGGTGTAAAAACATTAGGGTATGAACTTCCTCCTGAGAATTATAATATGGCTGAACAATATCCCGATAAGGTTAACTATCTGATGGGTAAAATGAAACAAAAAATAGCTGACGGGAGAAGCAAGTTATATCAATGAATAATGACAGAATAATACTAATTTGGAAATTACTATTCAAGATAACATAGCCTTACAAGCCTTACTGGCGTTTGTGCCAATATTGGTTTCGGGAATTCTGTTAATCGGTTTACGATGGACGGCTAAAAAAACGATGCCGATAGTTTATTTACTGGCTACGGTTATAGCATTTTTTGCCTGGCATATGTCATTTAATAGAATAATGGCATCTACAATACAAGGGTTAGTCTATACCTCCTCAATATTATGGATCATTTTTGGAGCAATTTTGCTATTAAACACCTTGAAAAGTTCAGGTGCATTGGCTGTTATACGAAGCGGATTTACTAATATAAGCACCGACAGACGGGTGCAGGTAATAATTATTGCATGGTTATTTGGATCGTTTATAGAGGGAGCATCGGGTTTTGGTACACCGGCAGCCATCTGTGCACCTTTATTGGTAGGCTTAGGCTTCCCTGCAATGGCAGCCGTTACCATGGGAATGATGATACAGAGTACACCTGTCTCTTTTGGGGCTTTAGGAACACCTATTCTCATTGGAATAGAAAGTGGCTTGAACCATGAAGTAATTGGTTCTGAATTAGTAAATCTTGGAAGCAGCTGGGATCAGTTTATGGCTTTGATTACCTCTGAAGTAGCTGTAACACATGCTATAACCGGTACTCTGATTCCATTGTTAATGTGTGCCATTATGACTCGTTTTTTTGGTAAAAACAGGTCCTGGAAAGAGGGACTTTCTATATTTCCTTTTGCAATTTTAGGAGGATTAGCATTTACTGTACCATACGCGTTAACAGGTATATTCCTTGGTCCGGAGTTTCCTTCGATAATAGGAGCTTTAGTAGGATTACCAATAGTTATATTAGCGGCAAAAAAGAAATTTCTAACACCAAAAGCAGCCTGGGACTTTGCTCCGGCAGCAGAATGGCCGGCAGAGTGGATGGGTAAACTACAAGTAAATATTGAGGAATTAACGGATGCCCTGCCAACTAAAAAGATGTCATTAACTAAAGCCTGGACACCCTATGTACTAGTAGCATTGATTTTAGTATTGAGCAGAATAAATTCTTTAGGGATCAATACCCTGCTTAACAAAGTGAATATTCCATTTAATGATATTTTAGGAGAAGGTATTAGTGCAGATTTTGCACCTCTCTATTTACCCGGAGGAATCATGATTCTTGTAGTAATGATTACCTGGGTTTTGCATAATATGAAAGCCAAAAAAATTACCAGCGCCATTTCAGAATCGGGACTTACGTTAATTAGTGCAGGTTTTGTATTGGTATTTACTGTTCCAATGGTAAGGGTACTAATTAATTCCGGAGTCAATGATTTAAACATAATAAGTATGCCTGTTGCAATGGCAGAGTTTGCAGCTAATTCAGTAGGAGAGATTTATCCATTATTTGCACCAACTATTGGAGCATTAGGAGCATTTATAGCAGGAAGCAATACAGTTAGTAATATGATGTTGAGTGAGTTTCAGTTTGCGACTGCAACAAGATTATTAATTCCCGGTTCTATTTTAGTTGCTTTACAGGCGGTAGGCGCAGCAGCAGGTAATATGATAGCGATACATAATGTTGTAGCAGCATCAGCTACGGTAGGACTCTTAGGTAAAGAAGGCAGTGTTTTAAGAAAGACGATTATACCAACGCTTTATTATGTGATATTAGCAGGTATTATAGGTTTGATTATGATACATCTGTTAGGAATTACAGATCCGCTTCATCAGGAATTAATAAAATAATGCAGAACACTAAGTTCAGTAAATTAATCTGTTATCCGGATTGTATTATTTAAATGACACCTGCAGGCAGCATTTTATTATACTATGATAGAAAAATACGTAATGTTGAAAAAGTGACATGCCATGGCATTTCTCTACATGGTACCCCATCAAATTTCAATAGATTCAGGAGCCCGGCAACCGGATCAGTCTGGAATGTGATAAATCATTGTTATCTCTTTCTGACAACAGATAACCAGTTTCACTTTGAGAAGAAATGTAATAGACATTTGGATTAATTTAGAAGTAATTCCTACAATGTCGGCCGAGATCTCCGGCCTCCTGAAAATATTATCATACAATGAACTAATAACTCATGCTCTTAGTTTGTCAGGACTTTTTAAAGTTAGACTACAAATTATCTATTTAAACCAGGCTATTCTTTGAATTCAAGGAGTTAAGTAAAAAGTTGCATATCGTTTAAACAAGGTGTAAATTTGGTTACAGAAATGGGAACCTAAAAGTTCTTTTATTCACCTATTTTGGTGGTGAAGAGTATTTGTATTACTTATTGAAACAAGCTAAATGATATCATTACTATTTTAAAAGGAGGAAATTGTTATGAAACTAAATGTAAAAGCATTTGCACTTACCTGTGGACTTATTTTGGGTGGCGGACTTTTTTTTATTACATGGTGGATTATTGTGACTGGTGGAGCAACTGGGGAATCTACCTTTATCGGACGTGTCTATTTGGGTTATCGAATTAATCCATTAGGTAGCATTATTGGATTGACATGGGCATTTGTAGACGGGCTTATAGGTGGTGGGATATTCGCATGGTTATATAATCGAATTTCATCAGGCACTTCAAGCACAAAAGAAGTATAGATGCTCTATCCCAAAACAGAATGAATAACATTACTTTGTCTTACAAGCTATTCGGGTTGCTCTATAAAATTTATCATTTAAAATGAGGTACATATGCATAGGTATTATGTCAATAAGAAGGCACAAACTAATGGAGCCCACGAAGTCCACAGATTAGGGTGTAGATTTTTACCAAAATCGGAACACAGAATTAGTTTAGGCTTATTTAATAATGTTCAAGAGGCAATAAAAGAAGCCTTAAAGACTCATCCTGATTCAAAAATTTGTCCAGTTTGTCTAGATTATTATAAATGAGTTGGCGGTAATTCACAGCATGCAAAAAAAATACGTTAATTTCAACTTGTTAAACAAAAGTTTTTGCGAACACGTCCTTGAACAAGAAACTAATTTAAGATATATTCCGGAGATATTTGGTCATGCCTATTCAAGTACAACAAAGATCTACATACATGTAGCATAAAACGAAATAGGGAAAATTCAAAATCCAATGGATGATAAAAGAAAAGTTAAAAGGTGTTCATAGCCATTAGTATTGGCAGAATATGAGTACCTTTAATAATACATATAGAAGAAATATGAACCACAGGTGTTCATAGCCTACGTTACCTGCAAGGCGAAAAGAAAAAACCAGACGAGAATTGAAAGAACTAATTAGAAATATTGAAAAGAAACAAAGTGCATGGAAAGATTTTGTTTTTCCCCCCGCGCTTTTGCCCTATGGGGCAATTTGGGAAGCCAACGCACATTGCACACATTTGCAAATCGCACAAGCCAACCCTAATACCGAAATTTGCAAAAGAGTGCAATTTAGCCAACGCTCGACCTTGTTGATAATTACTGCATAAGAAATTTGAATTAACCTTGCCGTAAGAAAGTTTATTTTCTTATATTTGACAAATAATGTCAAGAATATTGTTTCAAATGAATAAAGTAGGAGAAATAATAAGGAATAAAAGGGAGGACAAAGGAATGTTGCTTCGACAACTCGCTGCAATAGTTGAGGTGGATACTGCAATACTAAGCAAAATTGAACGAGGAGAGCGGAAAGCAAGACGAGAGCAAATTCAAAAAATTGCAAAGGCATTGGAATTGGACGAAGAAAACCTGCTTGTTGAATATTTGAGTGAGAATATTGCTTATGAAATTCTTGAGGAAGAAAAAGCAAAAGATGTTTTAAAAATAGCTGAAAGTAAGATTGAATATTTGAGAAATCACAGATAGATGGGAATTAAAGAATTAATACATAAATACGATTCAAACAGAGATTATTACCAATCTCCAAAGTATAATGAAACACAGCTCAGGGCTGATTTCTTAGACCCGTTTTTTGAGTTGCTTGGGTGGGATATTACAAATAAATCTGGGAAATCGAATAACGAACGAGAAGTATTATTAGAAGAACCACTGAAAGAAGACGCTGCTTCAAACACCAAAAAACCTGACTACACTTTTCGACTGTTTTCTGAAAGAAAATTTTTTCTTGAAGCCAAGAAACCGAATGTAAAAATTGAAGCGGATAACTCTCCTGCAAAACAAACAAGGCGTTACGGTTATACTTCAAAACTAAAAATATCAGTTCTGTCTAATTTTGAGCATCTTGCAATTTACGATTGTTCGGAGAAAGTTGAACCAACAGATGTTGTAGATAAATGCAGAATAAAACTTTACCATTGCTCAGAATATGCAGAAAAGTTTAATGAGATTCATAATTTAATTGGACATGAACCTGTTTACACTGGAAAGTTTGATATTGAATGGGAGCATATTGAAGATAAACTTAGTCTGCATGGAGTTGACAAACTATTCTTAAAACAAATTAATGAGTGGAGGTTGCTACTTGGTGCAGAGATTTTTATAATCAAAGGGGATATTTCAGAAATAGAATTGAATGACCTTGTACAAAGTTACCTAAATAGTATCATTTTTCTTCGAGTATGTGAGGACAGAAATATCGAGACCTACCAAACACTTTTAAAGTTTGCAGACGAAAAAGACTTTGCTTCCCTGATTAGCAAATTTTACGAAGCAGATAAGAAATACAACTCAGGACTTTTTGTTCAGGAATATAAAGAAGAAATAATAGAAAACAACCAATCCGTTTTCTGGATAATAATTAAGCAGCTTTATTATCCCGAAAGCCCCTACTCTTTTGCTGTTTTTGCATCTGACATTTTAGGAAATATTTACGAAATATTTATTGCACAAAAACTTGTTATTGAAGATGGTAATATCGTTTTAAAAAACAAACCTGAAAACATTAACAGGGATGTTGTAACAACTCCGACAAATATTATTCAGGATATTTTGAGGCAAACAATATTGCAATACTGCCATAGAAAAACAGACAAAGAAATTTTAAGTTATAAGTTTGCTGATATTGCTTGTGGTTCGGGAGCTTTCTTATTGGAGTCTTTTCAACTAATCAATGATATTTTAATTGATTATTTTCTGATAAACAACAAATCAAACCTAATACAAACATCAGTCAATTCATACAAATTACCATTTAATCTTAAAAAACAGGTTTTAGAAAGTTGCATCTTTGGAGTGGATAAAGATTACAATGCAGTCGAGGCAGCAAGATTTGGAATGTTGTTAAAGCTTTTAGAAGAAGAAAATACAGATTCAATTTCGGGTGAATTCCCCATTTTACCTGACCTATCTAAAAATATTGTTTTCGGCAATAGTTTAATACAACCTCAGAAAGTTACAACAGGCAAGGAAGAGGGAATAAACCCATTCGATTTTGGTGATATTAAGTTTGATGTGATAATTGGTAATCCACCTTATATGTCAACGGAGGATATGAAAAATGTCACTCCTTTAGAGTTGCCAATTTACAAGAAGCAATACGCAACTGCATACAAGCAGTTCGACAAGTATTTTGTTTTTATCGAAAGGGGTATCCAATTATTGAAACCTAATGGATATTTAGGGTATATCGTTCCAAGTAAATTCACAAAAGTTGGATCAGCCAAAAAGTTGAGGGAACTACTTTCCGACAAACAATTAATAAATCAGATAATTTCATTTGGTGCAAATCAGATTTTTGCTGGAAAAACAACTTATACCTGTTTGCTAATCGTTCAAAACAAACAACTTGAATACTCAAAGTATTATGAAGTGAAAAATTATCTAAATTGGATTGTACGTGATTACAAAGACGATGATTTTGATACAATTTCAAATAATACTCTTTCCTCTGAAACCTGGAAACTTGTACCAGGATATTTGCGGCAGGTACACGATAATATTGTTGCTCAATGCAAATCACTTAGCGAAATTATTGGGGGAGAAAATATTTACAACGGTATTCAAACAAGTGCTAATAGGATTTATATCCATACTCCTGATAAAGCAGATAGAAAGTACTTCTATTTTAAATTTCAGGGCGCACCGTGGAAAATAGAGAAAGCATTTACAAAACCATATTATCAAACATCATCTGGTATTGATAATCTCAATACTTATCGTCCGTTCAGTCCTAATTCATTTGTTATTTATCCATACAAAAAGGTTAACGGAAAAATTAAGCTTGTCAAAATTGATGAATTGGGAAAAAGATTCCCTGAAGCGTTTAAATACCTGAATCACTTTAAAACTATTTTAGCAAATCCAGATAGGGATGTTAAGCCAGAACCTGAAACCGAAAACGAGTGGTATCGCTATGGAAGACATCAAAGCCTTGACAAATGCGATGTGCCAGCTAAAATAATTGTTGGGGTTTTATCGCAAGGAAACAAATACGCAATTGATTATCACGGAACACTTATTTCATCTGGTGGTACGGCAGGATATTGCATGATTAGCATAGCGGAAGATTCAGAATATTCAATCTATTATTTACAAGCACTTCTTAACTCAAAATATTTAGAGTGGTTTTCTTCACTTTACGGTGAAGTATTCCGGGGTGGTTACATAGCTCGTGGAACAAAAGTATTAAAACAACTTCCAATTCGGGTTATTAATTTCGGGGATGAGGACGAAAAAAGTTTGCATGATAATATTTCTGAAATGCAAAAACTTTTAATTGAAAAGCAGGGAGAGATTGACAAAAATAATGATAACAGAAGAAAACTAACAATATTGCATCGTCAGTTTGAAACGATTAAAGAAACACAGGATGATAATATAAAACAATTGTTTAACCTTGGAGAAATGGACTATTCCATCCCATTAATTTCAGAAATGTATGGAGCTAATTAAAAACGCATCTAAAGACAAACTTAGGGGCGGTTTTTATACTCCTGCCCCAATTGCCGATTTTATTCTGAAATGGGCATTTAACGGAAATTCGAATTACGACATACTTGAACCAAGTTGTGGTGATGGCGTGTTTCTCATTGGGATTAAAAAAGGTGGATTTCTTTACAATTCAATATTTGCCGCAGAATTAGACCCTGAAGAAGCTGAAAAGGCAAAAAATCATAATGTTAAAAACTGCATCGTTGAAAACCAGGAGTTTCACAAATTTTGCAATAACACAGAAAAAAAGTTTGATTTGGTTATTGGAAATCCTCCATTTATCAGGTATCAATACTTTGATAAGGAACAACAAAACCAAGCCAATATTATTTTTAATCGAGCCAAATTGAAATATTCAAAACTTACAAACTCATGGGTTTCGTTTATTGTTGGTTCAAGTTTGCTTTTAAAAGAGACCGGGAAGATAGGTTTCGTTGTTCCTGCCGAAATCTTACAAGTTTCATTTGCCAAAACATTACGTCAGTTTTTAGCTCAATTCTTTAACAAAATAAACATTGTATCTTTCGAAAAACTTGTTTTTCCTGATATTCAGCAAGAAGTAGTATTGCTGCTTTGCGAAAAAGATAAAACAGAAAAACATTTTATCGAACATATTGAAGTACCAAACACAGAAGAACTTCAAAAATTAGACGTTGGCAAACTAAAAGCCCCAAAGAAAAAAATTGATTTCAAATCAAATAAATGGACGTTCTACTTCCTTGACCAAAAAGAAATAGATTTTATTGAAAGTATAAAAGCCAACAAATCGTTACAAACAATGGGGAAATTGGCAAAGGTTGAAGTTGGGATCACCACAGGAGCTAATCCGTTTTTCACTGTTCCATATTCCACAGTTCAATTTTACCGATTACAAGACTTTGCAAAACCAATGGTTGGTAGAAGCGTTCAGGTTTCAAGTGTATTATTCAATAAGGAAGACTGGCATAGAAACTTGAATGCCGAAGCAAGGGCAAATCTTCTTGTTTTTCCAAAAATGAATGAATTAAATGGTCAAGATGGCGCAAGAGAATATATTGCTTTTGGTGAAGAGCAAGAAATACACAAAGGCTATAAATGCAGAATTAGGGACGAATGGCAAATTGTCCCATCGCTATGGGTTTCTGACGCTTTATTTGTAAGGAGAAACAACCTATACCCAAAATTCTTGATTAACAAAGTTGGAGCATATACAACGGACACTATGCACCGCGTGCAAATAGAAGAAGACATAAATAAAAACGCATTGGTTGCAAGCTATTACAATTCGCTTTCGTTGGCTTTTACTGAAATTTGTGGACGCAGTCATGGTGGAGGAGTTCTTGAACTTATGCCAAATGAGGTTGAATGTATAGTAATACCATATCACGAAAAACATGCAGACCTGCTTACCGAAATCGACCAACGATTAAGAAAAAAACAAAGCATCTTCGAGATTCTGCAATATACCAATCAAATTATACTGAAAGAGACTTTTGGATTTTCAGAGTCAGATATTCAGATTGCTGATAGTATTTGGAGGAAGTTGTCTGAACGAAGATTAAATAGAAACTAAAAAAGTAATTATGAATAGAGAAAGTGTAAGCTCATCTAATTTAGCCTCAGTAGGCTATGATGAAGAAAATCAGATTCTTGAAATAGAATTTAATCATGGTGGAGTTTATCAGTATTTTGAAGTGCCTGTTGAAGTTTATGAGAAATTGATGAATGCCAGTTCGCATGGATCTTATTTCTATCATAATATTAGGGGTGTATATGAGTATTCAAGAATTAGATAATTTTTAGAAATGGTTTTTATTGATGCAAATATTTATCTTCGATTTTTTGATAGCAATCAAAGTCAATTCAAACAATTGCTTGAGGATATACTTGAAATAGAAGAATACATTTTTGTCACTAAACAGATTGTTGATGAAGTAGAAAGAAATAAATTAAAAGTTTTTAAAAGTTCAATTAACAATTACAAAAATAAAATAGATCAAGAAGTTTTAGCATTACCTGAACACCTTGCTGATGATACTAATCAGTATAATGTTCTTGAATGGAATAGGAAGAGGAAACGTATTGACATTAGGGATTCAAAGTTATTAAAAGAACTTGAAGATGAACTAGAAAAAATACTTATTGAAAATTTACGAAAAATAAGTGAATCCGAAGACAATGTTTCAAAAAAATTAAAATCAGTATTTCAAAATGCTATAATGGAAACAGAGACTGAATTATTTAATGCAAGAATAAGAAAAGAAACTGGGAATCCACCAGGAAAATTTAATGATTCATTAGGCGATCAACTAACTTGGGAGCAGTTTCTCAATCAAGTAAAATCTCAAAAAGAAGTTTGGATTATATCTAATGATTATGATTATTTTACACAATATAATGAAACATGTTACCTAAATTCATTTTTACATTCAGAACTTCTTGGGAAAAACCATTCAATTAAAATCAACTCTTTCAGAGAATTATCAGACGGTCTTACTTCGTTTTTTAACGCATATAAACAAAAGAATTTTAAAAGTGAAAAAAACATAGAAGATATTCGTATAGAAGAAAAGCTTTATCAAAGGATAGCAGTTTCTTCATCGAATATTAATTCCGTTGGTTATGATGAAGAAACCCAAATACTTGAAATCGAATTTCAACATGGGGAAATTTATCAATATTTTGATGTCCCGAAAACTGAGTATAATGCATTTATGGAAGCAACTTCACATGGGAAATATTTTATGGAAAAATTTAGGAATAATTACAAATATTTAAAAAATAATATTATGGAAATTAAAAAAACAATTATCGAAGCAGCACAACAATTAAAAACTATATTAATTGATTATACAGAGAAAGATGGAAGTAATGAAGGTTTAAGAGAAGTTGAACCTTATAGTTTCAGAATAAAAAAAAGTATAGAGATTTTTTATGGGTTCGATATTAAAAAATATGGGATTAGATCTTTTCTTTTAGAATCAATTGATAGCGTAAAAATTACAGATAATAATTATACTCCAAGATGGGATGTCGAATTTTAATTAATAACAGATGTATTTAGATAATATTTCCATCATTAATTATCGAAGTTGTAAACAATTAGAATTATCACTTTATAAGGATGATCCTAATATTTTTATTGGAATAAATGATTGTGGTAAGACAACTATTCTTAAAGCAATTGGATTATTACTTGATGATAAACCAATTTTCTATTCCGTTAAGGATAACAGTTCTAAAAGAGATTTCTCTAATTCTCCTCTTAGTGCTGAAGAATTTGAAGCAATTTTTGCTAATAAGAATTTACATACAATTCCTTATACAACAAATCAGACAGTTGTCTTAGGAAAATTTATATTAGAAGAAAACGATATTGACGAATCTGATTTGTCAGTTTATTCCAATTTACTTTTGTGGAGTATAGAAAAATCAGCAGATAATGCTATATGGATAGCATTTGTTAAAGAAGCAACAGATGAAAAATTAATTCTTACATATCAGGAAATTCAAAATTTGAAAGATGCTATCCCCGATAATATTGCTGGTAGCAAAGAACAGAAGTTTTACAAGATGCTTGAAAAATTTGTAAAAGAAAAACTAAATGAGAAATTGGAAGAAAAAATTTCTTGGTCAGTTTTACCCACTAAAGGAAATGAATTAGCACAACTTTTGTTAAATTACATAGATTCTATTGATAAAATAAGTCCAAAAATCAAAACAGCATTCGACAAATTAACAACCAAAGATGTTATCTGTCAACCCAATATAATTGAAATAAAAGAATAAAATAAATGCAATCTCTCCAAATAAACTTCGACACCCCAAAGCGGTTTGAATTAAGCAACATTAAACCGCTTAATGGTATAGTAGGTTTGTATTTTATTTGCACAACAGACACACTAATTCAATATCCTTTTAAAAAATCCAGATTGCTTTATATCGGAATGAGCGAAAAGAAAACCAACAGTATCGGCAGCCGTTTAACAGGACATTTTGAAGGCAAATCAAAAAATGTCGGATTAGTTAATTATAGAAAAATTGAACCTTTATTTTTTACATACATAAATTTTGAAATGCTGAAATCATTTTGGCAGTTAAGAATTGAAGATTTGGAAAGTTATTTTATTTTAAATTTTGTAGAAAATTACGGGGTTTACCCAATTTGTAATAACAAAACCGGTTTTGAAGTTCTCAAAACCGATTTGGAAGTTGATATTTCAATTGATTGGAATTACTTTGATTAAAAAAATAATATATGGAAAATGTAAAATCCGGGAAGCAAATTCTTGATGATTTCTTCAATGACATTGAGAATTTACCCGATATTGATAAAGAAATAGCACAATTATTTGCAAGCTTATATTCTCAAAACAAATTTACGGATGTAAATATCAAGAATGAATTGCAAAAATTAAGAGAAAAAAAAGATGAAAACCAAAATTAAGGATATTACAATAAAAGGAATAAGGGGCGTTAAAAAGCAAATTGAACTTAACCTAAACGGGAAATCCATTTTATTATATGGTGATAATGGTACAGGGAAAAGCAGTATTACTGATGCATTTGAATGGTTTTACTATGACAAGGTTAGCCATTTAAGTAATGAAGAAATTGGGCGTGATGGAAAAGAAGCCTTACGCAATACACATTTGGAAGAAACCGAACCCGCTGCTATTCGAATAGATTTTTCTGCTATATCTGTTTCATCAGAAAAGTCTTTAAACATTAAGAAAGGTAAATTAATAACTGAAGACTCAAATCCTGATGAAATATTTTTACAATATATAACAAAATCCCAACAAGAAAATTTATTGCTCAGGTATCAAAATTTAAGAGATTTTGTTGATTATCGGAAAACGGACAAACTAAAATATTTTTCTGATATAATAGGTTTTTCAGAGGTTACAAAAGTAAAAGATGTAATAAAGAAATCTTTTAATGCAATAAAATTTGAAATTAAAAATGGCGGATATGAAAATCAGATTCAGACACAACAGTCCACCCTTCTTTCAAATATCGGAGCTAACATTTACTCTGAAATTCAATTGTTTGAAAAACTCAATGATATAATAAAACCTTTAAATACAGGTATTATTATCAATCAGTTCATTGATATTGAAACCTTGATTAAAAAAATTAAAAAGCCAACTGATAATATAATCATTGAAAAACTAAATTTTCTACAGAAATGCAGCGATTTATTGACAAACATCAAAAATGATATTTCTGCCATTAATGACCAGTACTTAAAATATTTTAAAGAATTTGATAAATTATTTGAAGATGTTGAAAGTATAAAACAAAAAATCTTTGAAGAATTATTAAATACAGGAAAGCACCTATTATCTCAAAAATATTATACTGATAACAAATGCCCTCTTTGCTTACAAAATAAAGAAAAACAGGAATTAATATCTGAAATTGAGGATAGACTTAAAGTGATAGAATTATCAAAACAAAAATTAACGGCATTTGAAAAAATACAAACTGACACAAAACAGCTTGTTGAAAACAAAATAAAACAAATAGAATCGACATTAACTGAAAAACTGTTAAATGAGGAAACTCATATTGAGTTAAGAAAATCAATTGAAAACATTAAGTCAAAATTATCCGTTTTCATTTCGGAAATCAACATTAAATTGCTTGTGGGTAAAAGAATCAGAACTATTGATGAAATTAAACTTACAGATTCTGATTTTAATTATATTCCCATTATTAATGAAGATATTTTATCAATTAAAGAAGCGTTAAAAAAAGATAATTCTTCGGATATTAGAGTAAAGGTCGAATTTGCAAAGAATTCATACAATCAGATTATACAACTACAGAAAAAACTTCAAGAATTAAATCAGCAGAAAGACAATATTGAAATTATATATTACGCTTTTGCAAAAAAACAAAAAGAAGGTTTAGAAAGTTTTCTTAATAATTTCTCGTCAATTATTAATGAATATTATCAATTTATGAATGTTGACGAAGCGTTTAAAGATTTAAAAATTATTCCTATTGAAGATGATGAAGAACTGAAAGGAATTACTATTCAATTCAAATTTAATGGGAATGAAGTTACTCCAATACAAAAATATTTTAGCGAATCACACTTAAATTGTTATGGTCTGGCTTTCTTTTTAGCTTCTGTAAATGCTTTTAATAAAGAAAACGGATTTATAATACTTGATGATATTATTTCCAGCTTCGACACAAATCACAGAAAAAGGTTTGCGGATTTATTATTTGAAAAGTTCAACGATTACCAGATAATTTTATTGACTCACGAAAGCGAATGGTATGAATATGTTAGAGCAATGGCTAAAAATAAAGGTTGGTTATCAAATAAGATTAACTGGAATGAAGAAAGAGGAACACACCTAGAAGATAGTCCTGTAGATATTCGGGAACGTATTGTTAATAATATTAAAAATAATATTGAAACAAATTTAGGGAATGACATCAGAATTTATTTAGAGTATTTTTTAAAGCAGATTTGCTACAATTTGGAAGCAAAAGTTAATTACCTGCCAAATGAAACCAACGAAAAGAGAATGGCGCCTGAGATGCTGAATTCATTAAAATCAAAAACGGATAAGTATAACAAAACTTTAATTGAGAGAACAACAAATTCAAACATTATTGGAAATCTCCTGTCACATAACAATAAATATTCTTCAAAAATGGGAGATATAAAAGCATTTTGGAAAGATATTTTAGACCTTGAAAATTTATTTATTTGTAAAGAACAAGACTGTAAAAGCAGGATTGTATCTCTTAATAATTTTGACTCTGTGAATAACAAAATTAGATGTGGTTGTGGTAAAAAAGAATATGATTGGAAAGGATAGCCAACCCACACAGCCAAGCACATTTGCAATTCGCGCAAGCCAACGCTAAAGCCAAAAATTGCAAAAGAGCTTGTCTGTCTGCCAACGCTTTTTTTGCCGACCTAAAAAAACAAAATCAGGACAGTACTAACTTGAAAATTAAATAATAATAGAAACGAAATGAATAAAGCCCAGCAGGTAACAATGTGTATAGTTAATGGCTATTTTGTGTTGTATATTAAGCGATTGCAATAAATAAAGCTAGTACTAAATTGAAAGATTGGTCTTTGAAATCCGCCACTAACCATACACCGACCGTTAGGAAAGTCACAATATTTACAAATCACTACCCCATTTACCCAAACATATCACCCTGGATATAAGCTCATTTTTAATAGCAGGGGTACATGGACTATACTATTTGATACTCTTCTATGACTTCAGTGTTTTGTCTTACCCCTGATACAACTTTTGGTACCCCCTGATACGGTTCTGCAGTAAGCTTATCAAACCATTCCAGGGCTAATTGCTCATTAGCAAAACATCTCCTACGATCCCTACCAAATTGTCCATTAGAAGGGATTGACTCACGTTCACCATATTTGTCTTTTCGTATATATATTATATCAACTTCCCAGTGTAATATCTTATCTGTATAGGTTCCACCAATACCATATAGTGCAACTTTGTCATTTCGTTTCAATAAAGTATATGGCAGGCCATTCAACCTGAATTGTTTTTTCAGTATTTTCATAGTGTTTGTATTATTAAATTGTTTTGGGATTAATCCGGACTGGACTGAACCGTTAAACCGGATTAAACTGACACGATCTGTGTTGCACTATTGTATACGTTTATCAACCTATAATGTTACGTAAAACACACTAATACAGTCACATAATATATAAGTTTCTAATGGCAATATATCTTAACTGTATATAGTAAAATATCAATTATGCAACATGGGAATTTGGGAAGGGGAAAATAAAATTGTTTATGAAATGACTTAGGCTAAATTTCGGTTGCAGTATAAATGAAGAAGGAACCATTAAGATAAGTACAAATAAATTTTATATTATTGAGGTATAAAATATTTAAATTGTTTTACACATATATTGATTTCATAACCAAAAAACTAATATTGAAATCCTACTCCTAAAGCAGGAACCTCCTGCCTGGTTTAATCAAATGAGACACTCCCTCCTTTTCTCCTCCCTTTTATTCCTCATTCCCTCTTATGAGGTTCTGAAAACCGGTGCAACTTATCGGATTGAGAGATAACACTCTCCCGATAAACGGGTATTGATGGAAAAACTCATTCTGAGATTAATCTAAGGTAGAAATAATTAAAATCAGAAACAAATAGATACAAATAGCATCCTTTTTTCACATTTTGTATTCTTTAACTTCTTTTGATGCGGTGTTTACGTTTACAGAATGCGGGGCTTCGTCTTGACAGGCTTAAGGCCAGGACTTAAAGACAAGCGCCAAGCGCAAGCAAGACAGGACGAAGGCCGTAAAGACAATCCAGCGCAGCGTAGTAAGGCTTTAGTTTATCTTTCGAACTCCTATTTTAAACGCTTCAGCGGGATTCCTTTCCAGAAGTTGATTGATCTCTTCTTCGGAGAATTTTTCTCCCTTAAGAAGTAGAATCAGTTTTTCAAAAAGAGTTGTGTATCCCCTGTAATCACCACCGTTTTCTTCACTGGGTCGATACCAGCCGGCATCGTGTGATAAGAGCACCTTATTCAATAACTTATTGTCTTTCATATTTTTAATCATTATGATATAATCTGGGAGATTATCATCGTTCAATCCGTCCAGACTAACCCAGGCACCTATATTTGCAGCTTTTATGTGGTTAGCCAGATCTTTCTCAGACTGCGCATGGACCCATACAAACGCTTCAGGAGTTACTCCTTCATTCAATAGGATATCAATTTGTTCAAAAGCCGGTATTGCCGGTCCGGTATGGGAAGCAATTGTTAATCCGGTTTTAAGATGTGTTTGTGCGGCTGCAATCACCAGTTTCTGATGCAGATCCGATAAAGTATCACCTGCAACCCCTATTTTAATGAAACCTGGCTTCACCCCCGTGTCATTAATACCATTTTCCCAATCACTGATCCATCTGTCTGATAACTGGTCTGCAGTCTCAATATATGCATGAGCCGGAATAAATTTATTATCTGCTGCTCCATAATAGCCAGTATTGGTCAGGATATTTAACCCGGAGGAATCTGACAGAATTTTAAGTAGTGCAGGATCCCTCCCAATATATTCCGGAGTACATTCGATAAATGTCTGGCAACCAAGGTCTTTAATTTGCTTAAGGAATGGTAGTGCCCGTTCTGTTACTTTGGCTTTATCCCATCTCAGGTATGTTATTGAATCAGCACCTATGAAATCTACAAGTATATGTTCATGAGTAAGAGTAATGCCTATTTCCGCTGATGAAACAGGTCCGTTGACTGTCATTATAATTCCATCTTGTTTTATGCTGCACCGGGACATGAAGAAAAATAAACACAAAACTGGAAGAGCAATTTTCTTTGTCATAGCTATAAGTTTATATCTTGTTTATCATAGACTTTATAATCCTGTGTGTTCGCTAAAAAACACAAAGTATTGATACAATAATAGTTAGTTTAATCTACAATACAAATTATTAAGGCCAGTTTATTAAACTAAACAAACATATTTCATGTTTTCGACTTTTATTCAATCTATTCGAAAACGGTATATTATTAAAAGTTATTATTTTGCATGTATTAAATACCTAAAGATAAGAAGAAGTCCGAAGTCAGAAGTGGCATCTTGAACTCCGGGTACTTTAGGCACTAATAAATCTTAAATATGGTGAAAAGGATACTGGTTGACATGGATGGTGTTCTGGCAGATGTATATAGCCGATACTTTAAACAGCATGATGCTGAATTCGGGATAAGGTTAAATATTAAGGATATAATTGGATTGAAAGAGGCAGAAGCATTCCCCAATCAACTGAAATGGGTTAACACACAAAGGTTTTTCAGAACAATACCGGTAATGCCTGGCATCCAGCAGGTACTTAGTCGATCGTCTTCTTTTGCCAGGAAAACTCTACCTGGGAAACCACGATCCTGAAGGATTATTCAGTACAATACCTGCTATAGGCACGGCATTACTTGGAATGTTTACGGGTGAGTTTATGTTATCAAAATACCTGAATGACAAGCCTTTAAAAAAGGTTTTGTTCATGATCCTGGCAGCAGTTGCTTTAATGATTATTGGAAAGGTATGGAATCTGGCTTTCCCGATCAACAAAAACCTCTGGACAAGCTCATTTGTCTGCTTTGTCGGCGGTCTGAGTCTCCTTCTGTTTGCCATCTTCTACCTTGTTATTGATGTATGGCAATATAGAAAATGGGCATTCTTTTTTGTAGTAATAGGAATAAATCCTATAACAATCTACCTAACGGAAAGAATAGTTAATTTCAGGGCTACCAGCAGATTATTCTTTGGTGGAATCAGCGCTCTTCTTCCGGAATCATGGGCACATTTTATTGATGGAGTTGGCATAACAGCTGTTGGCTGGGTATTCCTCTATATGTTATATAAGAAGAAGATATTTTTAAAAGTATAATATATTAAGTTGTATTTTTACCTCATTGTTTAAAGAAAAACCTATGAGTAGCAGATATGAAAAGAACTTTACAGAGCAGGGTTATCGAATGAATTATGAGAAACCCGGGAAACATTTTACACTTAAGAATCAGGTTTTGCAATTTAAAATCGAGTTACAGGAAATCTCACCAATTATTTGGCGAAGAATATTAGTCCCTACTGATTATAATTTTTGGGATTTACATGTTGCTATTCAGGATTCTATGGGATGGGATGATTCTCATTTACATCATTTTGAAATACGTGGAAAAGGGAAAAGGAAAGCTGCAAAGATTGGGATACCTGATTTTGATGGAACGGGAGACTTAGAAGAAGTTTACCCTGGGTGGGAAATACCGGTATTCGTTTATTTTAATGAGCTTGGTATAAAAGCAAAATATGAGTACGACTATGGTGATGGATGGATGCATACGGTTCAGCTAGAAGGATATTTATACAAGGAAAAAGAAACAAAATATCCCATTTGCATTGGAGGAGAACGGGCATGTCCACCAGAAGATTGTGGTGGAGTATCTGGATATTACAATGTTTTAAAAACCATATCTGATATCGCTAATGAGGATTATGAAGATATGAAAATGTGGACTGGACAGGGTTGGCATCCTGAGTGTTTTTATAAAGATCTTGTGAAATTTGATAATCCATACAAACGGTGGAGGGGTTCATTTCTTGAAAAATAGAACCATTATTGTAGATAGAACAACTTTTATCAATTCACCATCCCAAAACCCCAACTACCAACAATAATTGTATAGCACAGTATATCAATTACATACAGTACAGCCACGATCCCATTTAAGGCCATTTGCAGCCCATTTAAGCAACTTTCTATATCCCTATAGTATTCTGCTATATCGAAACGCAACAATGCCTTAAAACGCTTAACAGCAGCATTGCAGAGCATTGCAGTAGTTGCACTATATTTTAACAACTTATATATCAGCATATTAATTATGCAACATTGAAGCCTGGGACTTTGGGACCGGGCTTTTTCATTTCTATTTACTCACTAATCAAACTACCATGAAAACACAACAGACAACTATATCTGAAGTAAGACTTGTTTATAGAACTAAGGTCAAGGCTTCAGAGAGACTACAGGTTAAATGCTCAAAGGATGCATTTGACATATTTATGGAGAATTGGGACCAGGATTCCATAGAACATATTGAAGAATTTAAGCTTCTGCTAATGAACCGGTCCAATTCAGTATTAGGCATTCTTGCTGTTTCTAAAGGAGGTTTATCCGGTACAGTAACAGATGTAAGGATAATTCTGCAGTTAGCTATTAAAGCAAACTCATCCGGAATAATTGTATGTCATAATCATCCCTCAGGGAATTTGAACCCGAGTGAATAAGATACTAAGATCACTCGTAAGATTAAAGAAGCTAGTGCTTTAATTCAAGGTCCGTTATCAGTAAAAAAGATTCAGGGAGCTCTATTTTAACTCAATCAATATAGGCTATACAATCAATCTGAACCAGCAATCCGTCGCATCCCATTTGATCAAGAGCTGCACCACTGAAGGAACGGACCGGTTTGGGATCAGGAAAAAAGTCACCATAAACTTCATTAAGAGGGGCAAGATTATTGTTGGGTTCTGCCAGAGTCATATGTACTTTCAGCACATTTGCCATTGAAGTCCCAGCTTTCTCAAGCTGATTTTTCATATCGGTCAGAGCGCTGACAATCTGGACTTTAATATCTCCGGGTTCTGCACCCCTTTTGGCATACCAGCCTCCAATACCACTTAGAAATACCAGGTGACCTGACCGGATGCATAATGATAACGGACTTTTTGTTTCATATTCTCCGGTTATCTTTTCTTTTTTTGGATTCCAGTCACCATCCTTTTAGCTGCAAGGACTTCCATATCACAGATTTATCGGTGAACCTTTTTAAATTTATTTTAGTTTTGAAATTTTGCACGTCTTCAATCTCTTCTGCTGAAAAGTCGAATACAATCAATTTTTTTGCCCTGATGGTAAAATTTCCTGCATCACAAATACAGTGGTACATATCTCATAGTCGAGACTAAAAAATTCAGGTAATGCACCAATTTTGATTACATCGAACAATATGTTTGTATCTGTGACAATTATCCTCATACCAATTGCTGAAGTTTCTCCCTGAATTCCCAGACACTTTTTCCTAAATAAAATGCTGCATCATTGACGGATATTATTTCTTTACCCAATGCAAAATAGATTAGGCGTTCGAATCTCATTGGCTTTTCCCTACTTAAAAACCTTGCAGGTTCATTTAAATGTAGTTTGCGAGAGCGATAATCAATATTCAGATTCGTATACACATATTCACTAATCACGCCAAGTTTCAATGCTCTGTTAAATATTGCAGGAAATGAAATTCCCCATCGTTCCTTAATCATTTCCAGTTCTTTCTGGTAAAAATGAAACCTGTCCCGATTAAATTCTTTTCGTGCCATTTCTTCAGGATACAAAACTGCGGAAGCAAATACATGGCAAAACTTCTCTCTGTCCTTCTCCGACATGTTTTTTGGAAAGACCAACGCATGATGTGCCAATTCATGTAGTGCAGTAAATCGTTTACGAACCACATCACCATTATAATCCTGACGTAGAACAATAACTTTCTTCCCACAAGTCTCTGCTTTCATTCCGTCAAAGTCTTTCGAAGCATCAACTTCAATAACCAAATATCCTTTGTCTTCAAGCATCTCGACAACATCTGGGATTGGGTCGTAGCCGAGATTCCATTGTATTCTTAGTTGTTTAGCAGCATTTTCTGCATCTTCATTAGATGAAATAGCCACAGGAAATTCAAAATACTCTGGGACATTCTGAAGGTTTACGATGTTTTCCAATTCAAGATATAACTCCAGAATGTTTTTGGTTCTTTCAATAACTGCAGTTTCTTCAGCTTTTCGTAGTTTGGAAGTATATCTGCGAAAATCGACATTCGCCAGATTAACTTCAACATCAGAACTGGCAAAGAAATAGTCCACCGATACATTAAGTATGTTCGCAAGCTGTATAATTAGATTGCTATCAGGTTTCATTTTCCCTTGCTCGTATTTATTAAGCGACTGTTTGGTAACAACATTCCCCAACTTGTCAGCTAAATTTTGCAGCGACATTCCAGCCATTTTTCTGGCAGCAGTTAATCGGTTTGCAAAAATGTTTTCCATAATAATTCAGGTTGTGTTGACAAATATATTAAAAATAAATGAACTGTCAACCATGTTTAATGACATTTTTCTCATTCATTAAGAATTGACCATGTTAAAGTGATTTTATAAATGGTACAAAAAAAGACAAACCCCTTATGCACAAACACATAAGGGGTCTTTTCAGTAGCCCCACCAGGAATCGAACCTGAATCTACGGTTTAGGAAACCGCTATTCTATCCATTGAACTATGGGGCCTGTATTGAGCCGCAAAAATATAGTATTTTTTCCTTCTTTTCAAATTAACCGGGAACAGCTCATTCGGGCTAAAATTATTATTCCAGGAGTAAAGTTGTATATATCATAAAAATATATTGTGTTAAATGTTTAACAGCAAATAAAAATGTAGTATATTTGTCCCACCAAAACAATAGCATAAGTAGTATATAAATTAATTCAGATGAAAAAAATATTATTATTAGCAGGATTTTTAATAGCAGGCTCTCAACAACTGCTTATAGCCCAGAAACAATTTGTGCTTTTTGAAGGGGAAAGTAAGATTGTAGTTCAAGGAACTTCCAGTTTACATGATTGGGACATGGACATGGAAAAAATGACCGGGAGAGTAAAAATTTTGGATACAGAGGCTTCAATTGAGAGCTTCAATGACATCTTTTTTGAGGGAAAAGCTTCTGAATTAAAAAGCCATAGCAGCATTATGGATAAAAAAGCCCACGATGCATTAAAGGCTGACAGGTATCCGGGCATTAGTTTTAAAATGACATCAGTGCAGAATATTGAATCCGTTGGTGAAAAATTTACCGTCAATATAACAGGAGTCATTTCTGTAGCAGGAAAGTCAAAGAGTATAGTTGTCAGAGTAACAGGGATATACAAGAATTCTAATTCAATTTCTGCTACTGGTAGCATTAATATGAGGATGACTGATTTCGGAGTTATTCCACCTACAGCTATTATGGGGACATTAAAAACAGGAGATGAAATAACAGTAAAATTTGACCTGAAATTCAGGGCTTAGACAATAATTATTTAACCAATTCTATTAATAATCATTAAAAATCAAAAAATGAAAAGAGTACTAATATTCGCGTTTTCTTTAATAGTTACGCTTTCTGCTTCTGCACAATTCGAGCAGGAAAAAATTACAGGTGAGGATTTCACAAATCTAAAAGTTACGGTAGGTAGTGATTTTGCTATTCAACTGCAATCACTTAACCATGAGGCACCCAATGTAACATTAAAAAATCTTCCTCATAATTTTAATTTACCAACTGCCAACTTAAGCATTAATGTTGACATGGCTCCCGGTATAAAGTTGCACATCAATAATTTCATGTCTTCCCGACATCACAATGAAGCATGGGTTGAAGGAGGATATCTGATAATCGACAAACTTCCGTTTTTACCTGCAGCTGATAATATCATGAAATATTTGACAATTAAGGCTGGTGTTATGAATCCGGATTATGGTGATGCTCAGTACTTTCGGAGTAATAATGCAGCAGTAGGCAACAATCCTTTTGTTGGAAACTGGATCATGGACGCTTATACAACCAATCCAGGTATTGAATTCATGTATCGTAACAAAGGCATTATTGCCCTTGTTGGAACAAATAATGGGAAGTTGAACTACGGACGTGGAAATGACTTATCCAAAGACCTGGTTTATAACTGGAAACTGGGATATGATACCCAGGTTAACGAAGATCTGCGTGTGAGAGCTACTCTTTCAGGTTACCATGTTACGGATGGACACAGCGGATCATATTTGTGGGATGGCGACCGCGCCGGAGCCCGCTATTATGGTGTTATGGACACTGTTGGGGGTGATAATTTCAGATCAGGCCGTTGGGATCCAAGTAGCGGCCAGACAAAAATGAACAGTTACCAGGCAAACCTTTTTGTTCAATTTCATGGACTTGAATTATTTGGTATGTATGAAACCATGAAAGGAATCAGAAGAGGTGCTGATCAGCACTTTACTCAAACAGCGGTACAGGCTAAATACAATTATAAAGCATTTTATGTGGCAACACGTTACAACAATGTTGATAATAATGATGGTTCAACAGTAACACGTATGAACTTCGGTGGTGGCTGGAATCTGCTCGAAAGTGTTGTTATTAAGTTAGACTATGTTACTCAATCATACAAAGGAGTTGCGCATGGTGCTATTGATGGTGGAAAATTCAATGGTTTAGTAATGGAGGCAGGTATCTCCTTCTGAAAGGGTTATCTAAAAATGGTCGGAGGCAGGTAAAGGGCCTCCGACCTTACCTTATAATGATTAACCTTTCATGATTAATAACAGTAGAAATATGAAGAGAATCTTATTGATATCACTGATTATTTATCCTCTATTAACAGGATTTATTTCCGATAACTATAATTCCCGGCGCTTGGAGTCTAAATCGGGATTCATAGATATTGAGGTGGAATCAAATATCAATAAATTGTTTTTTAAGTATGATCTAAATGCCGAATCTTCATTCAGGGGCCTGGTTTCTTCCGGAATACCTGATGATACATCAAGGATCAATATTATTGTACCTGTGAAAGAGTTTCAGTGTACAAATAAGTTTGCTTATAAGGATTTTCTCGAATTACTCAATGAGCCTCAATTTCCCCTTTTAACCGTTTCTATTCCACAGAAGACCATTAATAGAAGAGAAACAGGAGATCTGGTAATACTTCACGATGTACTGCTTACCATTGCAGGCGTTTCAAAAAAGTACGATATAAATTGCAGAATTGAATATAATGATAACAGAGTTCAGGTACTGATTGGATCAGCAAAGATTAAACTTACAGATTTGGATATTGAACCTCCGGTAAAAACTCTTGGGATGATAAGAATCAAAAATGAAATTATTGTTAATTTTGGTTTATATTTAAATAATGAAATGATATTAACTAATAAAGATTAGTACTTGAAATTCAATACAAGAATCCGATACGGTATCAGGGCAATGCTTGAAATAGCTCTGAATGAAACAGAAGATGGTGTATATCAAAAAGATATTGCAGACCGTCAGGATATCTCAGTAAAATATCTTGATACTATAATATCGGGATTAAAAACTTCAGGGCTTATTGTGAATAAGAGAGGAAGAAAGAGCGGTTATATACTGACTCGTAAGCCTGAGAAGATAAGAATGCTTGACATATATAATGCCTTTGAACCAGGTGTAGTAATTGTGGACTGTATTGAAAAAAACTATGTTTGCACTCTGGCAAAACTATGTGGAGCAAGAGAATTTTGGTTAGGATTAAATGATGTAATTGAAAATTATTTTTCATCCTATACTCTTGAAGATCTGATAAACGAGCATAGGAGCAAAGTTCAATAATTTCAGTTTTTCTTATCTTTTAAAATTCTGTTCTTCAATTAAAAATGAGTTTACGAATAAGTTCTGAAAAACATTTATAATCTATAGTAAATTTAGATTTTAATAAATGATATTTTCCTGAAAAAATCAGAAGAACTAATCCGAACATAATATATTCCCGGACTTAAAACAGATACATCTAATCTAATCTCAGAACTGTTACCATATTCCTCTTTTTCGATCACCACCATCCCTTCATTATTTATGATACTGATTATGGTTTTTCCGTTATTTATCCCAAAACATCCTTCCATAACTTCACTAGTATGATTATCGGTTCATATCAAAATTAAAAGTTAAATAGTTAATTATCAAATAAATTATAGGTTTTTCCTTACTCCTGTTCTGAATACCCATTTTAGTCTCCCTGGGCTTCAAGCATTGAAAGTATTGTTTATGAAACAGACCCGGTGTCATGTGTTGTGAGTCATGAATAAGAAAAAAACTTATCTTTGATTCTTTCAAACTCTGTTATTATGAACTGGATAGATATTGCTATAGCAGTTATTCTTATTATTGCGCTCGTGTCAGGATTTATTAATGGCCTTGTGAAAGAGGTGGCTTCACTGGCTGCATTAATACTTGGTATCTGGGGAGCAATTAAATTCTCAGCCTTCACTGCTGAGAAGCTGTATGATTATTTTGATATGACCGGACAGTATGTTGGAATAATTGCATTTATTATCACATTCGGAATTATTGTTGTAATAATCCATTTTATCGGCATAGTAGCTGATAAAATTGTAAAAGCAGTTGCGCTTGGCTTTGTAAACAGGCTTCTGGGTATGGCTTTTGGAGTATTAAAAACAGTACTGATAATGAGCGTATTCTTTGTTGTGCTGTATGCTATAGATGCTAAGAGATCATTCCTTCCACATGAAACAATTGAAGAGTCAATATTCTTTAATCCTATCTCAGATATTGCCCCGGCAATATTCCCAATTATAGGGGAGGGTGGATTTAATATTAGCTTCGACCGGTTTAAAAAGGTTCCTGAGGGAGTTATTATCTGACGAAAGAAGGCCGGAGTAAAGGGGCAAGGGAGAAGAGGAGAAAAGTAGGCAGTAATCAGTAATCAGTAATCAGTAATCAGTAATCAGTAATCAGTATATAGAAGGATTAATGCAAAACTGAGATCTGATAGACCTGGTAACCAGTCCCTTAATAAATGTAAAATATTGATTGTAAAATTAAAATTATAAATTCGAAATAAGTTGTTATGGATTTTGTTGATGAACTGAAATGGAGAGGCATGATACATGATATTATGCCCGGAACGGAAGAATTATTGAAAAAAGAGAGAACCAGCGGATACATCGGTTTTGATCCGACTGCCGACTCATTACATATTGGTCATATGGTTCAGGTTATGTTACTTATGCATTTTCAAAGAGCTGGGCATACCCCGATTGCACTGGTTGGTGGTGCTACAGGAATGATAGGTGACCCCTCAGGTAAATCGGAAGAACGAAACCTGCTGGATGAAGAATCACTGAGGAAGAACCAGGATGCCATTAAGAAGCAACTTTCTAAATTCCTTGATTTCCAGTCGGATAAGGAGAATAAAGCTCTAATGGTAAATAACTACGACTGGATGAAGGATTACTCTTTCCTTGGTTTTATACGGGATATTGGTAAACATATCACGGTTAACTATATGATGTCGAAAGATTCTGTTAAGAAAAGAATTGGGTCTGAATCCAAAGATGGTATGTCATTTACTGAGTTTTCATATCAGCTTGTGCAGGGCACAGACTTTCTTCATCTGTATAATAATTACAAGTGTAAGTTGCAAATGGGAGGCTCGGATCAATGGGGAAATATTGTTACAGGTACAGAACTGATCCGTCGCAAAACAGGAGGAGAAGCTTTTGCTATTACCTGCCCGCTTATTACCAAATCAGACGGAACAAAATTTGGTAAAACAGAATCCGGAAACGTATGGCTCGACCCTGAGAAAACATCACCATATCAGTTTTACCAGTTCTGGCTTAATGTGTCGGATGAAGATGCCGAAAAATATATTAAAATCTTTACAGTTCTTGGACAGGAAGAGATTGAATGTATCAATGAGGAACATTGCAAGGCGCCTCATGAGCGTCTATTGCAGAGACGACTTGCTGAGGAGGTAACGGTTATGGTACATTCACGTTCAGAATATGAGGGGGCTGTGGAGGCTTCTCAGATATTATTCGGAAAGGGGACAACAGAGTCACTTAAAAAAATGAGTGAAAGCACCTTCCTGTCCGTATTTGAAGGAGTACCTGTATTTGATATTGAAATGGAGATACTCATGGCCGGGGTCACGATTGCTGAGCTGTGCGCAGAACATTCACAGGTATTCGCTTCAAAAGGAGAGTTGAGGCGACTGGTTCAGGGTGGCGGCTTAAGTTTAAACAAGGTTAAGATCGATAACCCTGAGATGGTTGTTGGTACAGACTTACTTCTTAATAATAAATATCTTTTAGTACAGAAAGGGAAGAAAAACTACTTCCTGATCAGAATAAGTTGAGCCCTATCTTATAATGTCGGCAACAATGATTGAGACATCATCAAAGGTAGAAGGGTTATTATCGGGTAAGCCAAGTTCGCTTATCATAGTCCTGATATTTTTTTCGACAGGCTCACTGTTTGAGATATGTTTTATTATTACTCCGGTACCAATATCTTGACCATTTTCATCCTTAAGCTCTGAAAGACCATCGGTATAACAGACAATCTTGGAATAGTCTTTAATTACTATTTCTGATTTTGTCACAACAGGTATTTCATCCAGCATTCCTATTCCGACGCAGACAGCCTCAAGGTGCTGTACCTCTTTGGTAACAGTATTGTAAATTACAGGAGGGTTATGGGCAGCATTAATATATTCAAGCACTCCTGTTTCATGATCATACCTGGCAATGAAGAAGGTAAGGAACTTTTCTCCGGCAGCATTTATAACCACAATTCCGTTTAGTTTATGAATAAGCAATTCAAGATTAATATCCGGAGTAAGAAGAGCCCTCAGACTTGCCTGAAAATTTGACATTAGTATTGCTGCAGATATTCCTTTACCTGATACATCGGCAATGCAAAACACCGTTTTTGATTCTGACAGTCTGATACAATCATAATAATCACCTCCCACCTCATAATGAGGGTAATAAAAGCCATTTACAATCAGGTGGGAGTTTTTTGGCATATGTGCGTTGTCGGGAATAAGCATCATTTGCATTCGGGAGGCAAGCTCCAGTTCTTTTTTCAGTGCTTCCTGAAGGAGACTCTCATTAAAGAGCCTGATGTTTTCAATTGCAACAATTATGATGCTCGATAGAGTCTGTATGAAATTGAGATGTTTTAGCACGGGGCTCATTCCCTCTCCTTCCTCCTCAATGTCGCCAATAAATACATAAGCCAGTGGGACATTGTTATTATATACAGGAATGATGATATCAACTCCTTCGAATCCCAGATCAGGTGTTACAAAAGCAATTTCGGTAAATTGGAATAAGCTTGATTCGACATCGATTGTCTCAAGATTTTCCTGGAAGCCTCCGTTCAAGATACATTCCCAGGTTAATGAGCGTTTAAGAATCAAGGTCTTACCAATCCCCAGATTGTCACGGAGTATGTTTTCATATTTAGATAATAGGTCTTCTGTAGGCAGATTGGCATTGATCGACAATGTAATATCGAGCAGCGAGTTTAACTTAAACTTGGAAATTTTTAACCTGTTTTTTGGGACATTATTATCTTTCATAGTTCATTTTATTCCTTTACTCTTTCAACATAAGACTTATCTCGTGTGTCAATCTTTATCTTATCGCCGGTATTTACAAACAGAGGAACCATAATTGTTTCACCATTCTGAACAGTAGCCTGTTTTAAAGTGTTGGTTGCTGTATCTCCTCTTAATCCGGGCTCTGAGTAGGTAATCTCCATAACAACAAACTGTGGAATATCAACTGAAAGGATAGTTTCTGTATCGGCATGTACTACTATTTCAACACTTTGTCCTTCCAGCAGGAAAGCAAAATTTTCAATTTGTTCTTTCTGTACATGAACTTGTTCAAATGTTTCAAGATGCATGAAGTAAAAACCCATGTCATCTTTATAGAGATATTGATACGGGCGTCTTTCAACTCTTGCCATGGTTACCTTAGTACCGGAAGAAAACGTATTATCAATAACCCGGCCTGTCTTAAGACTCTTAAGTTTTGTCCGGACAAATGCCGGTCCTTTGCCAGGTTTAACATGCTGAAATTGTACAATTGCAAAAAGGTCATTATTGTACTCAATTACTAACCCATTCTTAAAATCTGCAGTGCTTGCCATAAATAATTTAAGTTATTCTAATGTTAATATTATATTATCTCTTTTTTACCTCAAGGGGGTAAACTAGTCCTTCATAGCTCAAAAGTTCAACTGTAAAAGCTCCGACAAAGATATCAAATCGTATCTTAACCGGTAAATAATTTTTATCGGCTGAAAACCAGAACGAAACATCCTCTTCAGTTTTAAAAAGTCTACCGGTTTCTGTTACCGGATTAAACTTATAACATTTAATCTTACCGACCCTGGTTTTAATATCATCAGTCCCAATATACTTTAGCCTGATTGGATAAAGTTCGTCAGTGAACCATGTCATGATAGTTATTAATTCACCTTTTTTCATCTTGTTTCCATCGGGAAGAATGTAGTTACGGAAATAGTAAAAGCAGGAAAGTATATCATGTATATTCTGTGGAGCAATATGTAAGCCGGTAAGTTTACTTGAAAGGATTGTGGAATCAGCTCTTGTTTTATGGTCAAACAGAACTTCATTATATTTCCTGTATCTTCCTTCACGTATATTCCTAACTGATTTAAGTGGAAGTTCAGTAGCAGGATCAATGAAGCTTTCATAACTATCAAGGACTTTAAATATAGCGTCAGCTAAACCTGTTGTTTTTGCTATTAGTTTGGAATGCCATACATCATTCCCATTTAAAGTGTCATTGACAAGCTCAAGTGAGGCAGCTCCTCCGGTGATAACACCGTACTTAATTGTATAGTAAATTTTCTCCCCTGCCTTATATGATACATCCTGACTCCATCCCGGGGATGAAATAATAATAGTTAAACAGGTGATATAAAAAATTATCTTCATTCTTCTTCCTGATAACATGCAGTTATTATGCCAATTATTTACCAAGGATGTTCTTTTTGGGTTTGGTAGTTATAAAATCTTTCAGATAAAATGGTTCAAAGTAAGCCACATCTTCAAAATGGTGATCTTTAAGGGCCTTAATTGCTGGTGTGTACATATGTGCTGCAGAAATTGTGAAATCTTCAGCAAAGTGTATGTTTGTTCGTTTTATCACCTCTTTACACTTAGTTGCCCCATCACCAAAAAAAATGATTTTATTTGATACAGGTATATTAATAAACGAATCTTCTTCAATTATTTCGGCAGAGATTTCTTTTATAGTTTTTCCATTTATATCATATATTGCATTATATACCTCCATTCTTCTGGCATCAAGCATTGGACAGAAAAGTGTATTATTATCAGCTGCCGAATTTTTATTCCACATTTCTGACATTCCCCGGAACATTGAATATGTTGTCTCAATCCCGATCAGAGGGATAGATGCAGCATAAGCAATTCCTTTTGCAACAGATACTCCTATGCGGAGTCCGGTATAAGATCCGGGCCCTTTGCTGATAGCAATAGCCTCAAGATCATGTGCTCGGAGGCCATTCTCTTTAAGAATCTCTTCAATAAATACAGTTAGCAATGAGGCATGCGACTTTGATTCATTTGTCTCTTTCAAAGAAATTACACCGCCACTATTACATAATGCTACTGAGCAGAGATTTGTAGCTGTTTCAAGACATATAATCATAATTTGGAAAGAATACAAAACCCCCCTATTTCACCTTAAAGAGATCTTCTTTTTTTACAACTTCGATTAGTGTACTGTCAGATAATTTTTTACTGATTGCACTAAAGGGGCTTGAGATAACCTGATCATTTACTTCCACTCCCGAGAGAATTTCAATATAGGTATTATCCTGGATGCCTGTTTTAACATCTCTGGCAATAGCACGATCCCCTACGGCGACAAAGACTAATGTGCGAATATCCTTATCAGATGGAGTGCCGGTTGTTTTAGTTGTATCGGTACGGATAGTTACAGATTGTATCGGTACAGTGATTATATCAGCTTTTGATTCAGTCTGGATATCAACTGAAGCTGACATTCCCGGACGAAATGGATTGCTATCACCGTCATCAACCAGTTTCTGATATGATTCGGGGAGAACAAATATTTTCACATCAAAGTTGGTAACCTGATCGGCAGACATACCAGTGGTTTTGGCAGAGTTGGCGATTTCAGTAACTATCCCTTTAAACTGCTGATCGAGATATGCATCAACATCAATAAATGCAGTATCTCCAAGGCTTACTCTAACAATATCGTTTTCATTTACCTCAACCTGTGCTTCCATACGTGAAAGATCAGCAACACGTAATAATTCTGTTCCTGCCATAAGGTTTGTTCCTGCAACTCTTTCTCCAAGCTCAACGAGAAGCATTGATACTGTACCGGACATCGGGGCATAAATGGATGTTTTAGTAAGATTCTCATCGGCCTCTTTTACGGAAGCTTCGGAACTGACTACAGAATACTTAGCTGCATCTACCTCTGCTTTTGCAACAGCATAGGAGGCTTCGGCCTGTTCATAATCAGACTTTGAAATAGTTTGTTCATCAAATAATTGTTTACTTCTTTTAAATGAAAGTTCAGACTGTTTAAACTGTGCTTCCGACTGAGCAAGGCGGGCCCTGGCTGAACTGATAGCTGCCAGAGCTCTCTCTTTCTGTGATATATACGTATCTGGTTTTATCCTGAGTAGCAACTGGCCTTTTTCAACATGTTCCCCCTCCTTTATTCTTAACTCCACAATCTCACCTGACACATCAGGGCTTATCTTAACCTCTTTTTCAGGTTGTATTTTACCATTGGCTGTAATAGTTTCAACGAGAATTCGCTTTTCAGCATTCTCAACTGCTACCTTTACTGTTAACGCTTTGCCAAACCATCCCTGTTTTTTACCGATCACAGCAAATATAATAAGTACAATTACAATAGGGATTAAAAATTTAAGGATCTTATTGTTTTTCATGATCTTGTATCTTAATTTGTTTTTGTATGTTAATTATTGATTAAGATTAAGTGGAATTCCTTTATAAAAGTCCAGCACTTTTGTTTTAAATATATACTCATATTTTGCCTGCGACATATCCGATTGTGCATTAAGAAGTTGTGTTTTTCCGGCATTATAGTCGATGGAAGTAACCATTCCAACGTCAAATTTTTGTTCAGTATATCTGAAGGATTCTGCAGCTGAAGTAACAGCTTTAATACTTGCATTAAATTTTTTTAGGGCTGCAACTGCATCAGTATATGCCTGTTGGATATTCTTATAGAGCTGTTTTTTAGTCCCATCAAGGGTGTATTTGCTATTTTCAACACTTAACCTGGAATTTGAGATATTCTTATTAACCTGCCAGCCATTAAGAATAGGAATGTTAAGTGAAAATCCAATACCATAGTTAATGTTATCATTTACCTGATCAACAAATGAATAACTCCCGTAGCTGGGAATATTGGTTAGCGGGTCAATTCCAAGAAGTTTCTTTCGTATATCTGAATACCCGGTACTGAATGAGTGATTTATCGACAATCGTGGACTTCTTCCTCCCTTGGCAATTTTTAGATCATATTCACTTGCAGTAAGATTTAATTGAGAGCTCAGAACCTCAGGTCTTGTTTCCACTGCGGTAGCATATATGTCATCAATACTCCCCGAAATAACTCCAATTGTATCGATACTGATTTCCGGGCTTATTATTTCAAAGCCTTTAGGGGTGGTTAATTCAAGTAATTGAGTAATATTAAGATAGGAGGTCTCAAGCTGATTTTGAATATTTATAAGTTGCAATTCTTCCTGGGCTGCCTGAGATTCAATCTGAAGAAGATCTCCTTTAGCAACACTTCCTGCATTTACCATTTTGTTGGTTTTCTCTATCTGCTGTCGTGTTATTTGAAGTTGATTATCTGTGGCAACAACCAGCTCTTTGTTAAGTAGTATCTGTAAATAATCAAGTGCAACACTTAACGCTATATTGTCTTTTATACTTTGTAAATCCTGTTCGCCAGCCAATAGTTGATACTGGCTCTTTTTAATTGTGTTATGGTTTTGAAGTCCCGTGAAAAGACTAAGGCTTCCTCCAACGTAAAAATTATTAGACTGGACATTTTCCTGATCGGTATATTGATAAGTTGTCTCATCAAGAGCTCGTCCAAAAGAATAATTATGTGTTGCATTGCCATTCACAGTAGGAAGTAATTTGAGTTTTGCAAGGTCCAGTGCATTCTTCTGGTATCTGGTTTGAAGGTCTTGTTGTTTGATCTGTATATTGTTGTCAATGGCGTATTTAATACAGTCCTCAAGCGACCACTCCTTTTGTTGAGAAAAGATTATTCCCTGTGACGAAAAGAGGAAGGCAAATAGAAATATTAAGATTTTTTTCATATGCGTATAATTAATCAAACGGTTATATATAGAAACATTTTAAGTTCACGGGAACCTGGTTTGTTTCTAAGATATATATTCTAATAATAGTCTAATTGAATCCCCAAAATATATATATACAGCGAGTACATTTCGTTATTTCATTGTAGAAAACAAATACTTTAAGTTTACGAAGATAAATAATATAATAAACAGATTTAATGCTTTCTTATAAAAGAGTGAATTAAAGATAACTCTTTATATCTTAAATTGTTTTATGCAGGTTTTAATTTTGATTATATTTGCACCGTAAACGGACATATTTATATATTAAATAATTAATTATATGACTAATAATGGATTAAATCTCGAACCTGGAGTAATATTCGGAGATGATGTAAAAGCGCTTTTTGATTATGCAAACAAGAATAATTTTGCCATACCCGCTGTAAATGTTGTTGGAACTAATTCTGCAAACGCAGTTTTGGAAACAGCGAAGGTGGTTAATTCACCTGTTATTATCCAGTTTTCGAATGGAGGAGCCCAATTTTTTGGTGGACAGGGGTTGCCTAAAGAAGATTTTGTTGGAGCTATTGCCGGAGGAATTTCCGGAGCTCTTCATGTTCATAATGTAGCTGAATATTATGGTATTCCGGTAATGCTTCATACTGATCACGCTGCACGTAAACTTCTGCCCTGGGTTGATGCATTGATCGAAGCAGGTGAGGAGTATTTCAAAGCTAACGGCAGGCCGCTTTATAGTTCTCATATGATTGATCTTTCTGAAGAATCATTGGTTGATAATATTGCTACATGTAAGAAGTACCTTGAAAGGATGAGCAAGATTGGAATGACTCTCGAGATTGAACTTGGAGTTACTGGTGGAGAGGAAGACGGTGTTAATAATACCGATATTGACAGCTCAAGGTTATATACACAACCTGAAGATGTTGCATACGCTTATGAAGAGCTATTAAAGATAAGCGACAGATTTACTATTGCAGCCTCATTCGGTAACGTACATGGTGTTTATAAGCCAGGTAATGTGGAACTTAAGCCAATCATTCTGAAAAATTCTCAGGATTACATCATGAAAAAATTTAAGACAGGTCCAAACCCTGTCAACTTTGTATTTCATGGCGGATCGGGATCAGAAAAGCATCTTATAAAAGAAGCTATTCAATACGGAGCGGTCAAGATGAATATTGATACCGATATGCAATGGGCTTTTTGGGATGGCATCAATAAGTACTCAAAAGAAAAGAGTGGTTATCTGCAGGGGCAGATTGGCAATCCGGAAGGTGATGATAAACCCAATAAGAAGTATTATGACCCAAGAGTTTGGCTCAGAAAAGGCGAAGATACCTTTATTGCCAGACTGAAAGAGGCGTTTAATGATCTGAATGCAGTGAATCGGTATTAAAAGTTGTGAATACAATAAATAACAAACCACCTTACTCTTATGCTGAATAACCGTGAGATGCGGGCGCTGGGAGTATATTGTAACAGGTTCAGGATAAAAAACAAGTCTGAATTTCTCAGGGAAACCATCATGAAGGCCATCCTGAAAAGGTTTGAGGAAGAGCATCCTTCATTGTTTGAGGAGAATAAATCTACGCTGTTTAACCAGAATGGGTCACATTAACATTTGGATAATACCTGTCTTTTCCTAATTTTACAAATTGGGACATTAACCTGCATTATTCATGCAGAAGATAAAAGTTAGGCATGTGCAAACTTTTTTAACTGTTTTTATGATTTATCCTGAAAGCATAAATACAGAGCCATCAAAGAAAACTCCCTGGATAATACTTGAGCCTGGAAGGATTATTTTAATGGGTAGGTCAATACCAGAAAACCCGGGTGATTTTTACCGGCCGTTGCAAGAGTGGGTCTCGAACTACTCTCTTAACAATATTGAGAAGACAAATATCCAGTTTGGGTTTGAATATATAAATACCAGTTCAACAAAGTGGATATATACAATTTGTAAAGAGCTGTCACAGTTAAAGGATATAGACAGAAATGCCAGTGTTATTTGGTATTATGAACAGGGAGATGAGGATATGTGTGAGCTGGGTTTCATTCTGCGTTCACTTGTTGAATGTCCCTTCGTTGTGGTTGAGGTGGCTGTGATGAATAAGACTTGGTATAAGAGTGTTTTAGCAGGGACAAATTAGTATTCTAATCGATAAGTCTATCTAATTTACTTATTGATGGTCACTTTTAAAAAAAAATTCTATTTTTGCAGTCGATAATTTGAATTGACCCATGGTGTAACTGGCAACACGTCAGATTTTGGTTCTGAAGAGTCCTGGTTCGAGCCCAGGTGGGTCAACATAAAAAAAAAGTAAGGCCCTGATATATAACAATATCGGGCTTTTTCTTTCACTCTTACTGAAACTATACTGAAACATTTCTGAGGTAAAAGCTATTATGTATATATTTCCCAAGTTACCTGAATTAATGCATATCATAAACGGAATATTAACTTGCACACAACGGAAAATTGTATGTTGGGTTGCGAATTTCAGCGCACTCCCGTTTCAATTAGCCACTAATATTCAATGAGGCTAACACGCTTCATATCAACGCTTTCGTCCGCTATGTAATATGCAAAATGTTGTGTGCTGTTAATATCTGTTTCTTTTTAACAGTTCAACTCTTACATTTTGTTTCTCAAATGATTTTAATTGTTTGTACTTTTGATATAGTAATTTGAACTCTGAGTCACTTAAATTGTAAACATTTGAATATAAGACATACTCTTCTTTTCCTGAAAAGTTAAGGAACGAACGCATATCCCCATTTACATCAATATTATCTATAGTAGTACAATTTGGGAAGAAAGATGCTGTTTCCTCAATAGCGATTTGGTTATCATCCATATACTCAATAGCGTTTTTACGTAAACCCCAATAAGGTAAATGGGCTAGTGATACATCCCACCCTTGCGCAAAATCATCAGAATAAACAATAAAATTGCCTAATAATAAGCTTATTATAAACCCACTATATAGCCATTTCCTAATCTTAAACTGCTGGAGAAGAATAAATGTTATTAGCCCCAAAGTGACATATGATGGAATAAAATAGCGATGTCCCAAAGGATTTATAATCAGCAAGCTAACAGTATAAATAACAATTGTTGAGAAAAAGAATATGACAATTAGAGGTTTAATCTTTTCCAATTCGTTACTTTTCCGCTTTCGGTAAAGCATAGTAAGAGCAAAAGATAATAAAAAAACACGACCAAAGTCAATAAAGCGTTGACCTAATACAAGGACGTTCCAAAAGAAATTTCTAATAAAATCTGATAAGGATGAAAATCCCCAGGAATTACCCCAAATTTCTAATGGATTGGAACTAATCCAACCTTTTGTGTGTAATCTCCAAACAATATAAATAATTGCAGGTATTGCCGAAATCAAATATCCTGTAATCATCCGTTTAGTGAAAAAACTTTTTGCATCCTTTTTATTAACGAATACGTGTAAAACTATTTCAATAAAAAAGACACCGGCACACAACATCATTCCTCTGTAGGTGATAATACCCAAAAATGAAAGAGCAATAACTTTAAGATATATGTTATTTCTTAAAAGAGCATTTATTGCTGTAAAAAAGAAAAATAATTGTATTACTTCAGGATTCACTAATACCAATTGCGATAATAGGGTGGGGTCTGCTATAACAAGTAAAGTTCCCCAAATTTGAAGTTTTTTGTCTTTTACAAAAAAAGCTACAAAAGAGTGTAATTGCCATAATAAGCCAAAGATGAATGGCAACATCAACCAATGGGAAACAGCCAAAGTTTTTCCAAATATTTTCCAACCTAATGCCATAAGAGTTGCTAAAAAAGGAGGATGACCAGGATCAATGGCATCAGGGATATTCCAATTTAAAATCCCATTTAAATATAGTTGATTTCCCATTTTAGACGCAAAAAGAACATTGTCCCAAAACATACCAATATTGAGACTGCAAAGCACCAATAAAACGCTCGTAATTAGCAGTATAATGATTTTATTTCTTTTCAAAATTTCCCTAATTCTTATATAGAACACAAGAATTGTATATATGTAATATTACATATATATTCTTTATCTAACTCGTTTTGCAATGGCCTATTTATTCATTATATATAGTTTCAACATAACACTGACAGTTTCCAAAATTAAACCTTATTGCTATTAAAAAACACAATTGAGCCGGGAAAAATCAGCATCCTTTAAATTCTATATTGTTGCCTGCTGTAGCGTTTATTTTCCTTTTTGCTATTATATGATATATTGAGTATAATTTATCTACAATTGGATCTGGTAATTTTTCACGTGTCATCTGCATTAAATATTCCTTCTTTGTAAATAGTTTTTTACGTAATCTTTTTTTACGTTTAAGCACCTCTTTTTTATCAAAGTCTGGAGTTTCTATCCATATTTTATTAGCAGTTGAAAATTTACTTATTTTGGATATATCAGAATACATGTCATGCGGTAGGTATCCTTCTTTTACACACCTATCAAACAATCTGGTGTTAGGATAAGGTTGAGCTATAAAAAATTTAAAAACAATATTTGGTGCTATTTTTTTAATTTTAGAATAAAAATTTAATGCATTTTCGAATCTTTCTTTTGTTTCTCCAGGATAACCGAAAATTGTAAAGACATGTGATTCAATATCGTATTTTTTTAAATACTCAACTACCTCAAGTACTTTTTCCAATTTTAATCTTTTCCCAATGATACCGAGCATATCAGGATCGCCATGTTCTAATGCAATGTTTAAATGACGACAATTAGAATCTTTAAATAATTTTATTAATTTTTCATTTAAGGTATCAATTCGCAATCCATTTAAAGCTTGCCATGATAGATACTGCTTAGTTTTATTAATTTCAATAATTCCATTTAGGATTTCTTCAACTCTATTTTCTTTTATCGTAAAATTATCATCTTCTATTTCGATATTATTAATTTGATAGTTATCAACTAAATAATTAATTTCGGATAATACTCTTTCGGAAGAAAAAGGGCGCCATTTATAGCCACAAACAGGATGAACAGCACAAAACTCACAATCATATGGGCATCCTTTTGAAGTAATAATACTTGCACTACGCCATCCTCTAACATTTCTAGGAGAACGTACAAGGTATTTACTAAAATCTACTAAATCTCTAGCAGGTAATGGAAAACTATTAATGTTTTGCGAGAAATGATTTTTCGCGTTTTCTACATCAGATTTTTTATCAATAATACTACCTGGCAATTTATCTGTTTTTTGGGATAAATAATTCACAAGATCCAACATAGGTTCTTCGCCTTCTCCTAATATTATATAGTCTGCGTTTGAACCAATTGCTTGTCTGGGCTGAGAACTCGGGTACACACCACCTAAAACTATTGGAATATGGGGGTGTTTTGCTTTTATTTTATCAACGAGGTCGTGTGCCAATTTTGCCAAATGTGAAAAAGGAATTGAGATTCCAATTAAACCTAATTCAGGAGAAATTTTTTCAATTATATCCTCATCTTTCAATCCTATTCGATAATAATTATTGTACTTTTCTGATTTATCAAATCCTTCTTGAAGTGCGTCTAAAATAGAAACACTACAATGATGTTCTCTTAAAAAGGATGCTATTTGCAATATACCAAGACAATGAGATAATACAACATCACTCTTTTTTTCAAATATAAAAGGTAAATTTAGTAATAGAATTTTCATGCTTCTTTTTGTTTAAATGCTACTTAACATTAGTGTATATGTATAGTTACATTTATATTTAATATATCTAAAGGATTTGTTACATATCCACACCCGATATCGGAGTATATATGTTTAAACCTACTCCGGACTGGAATTTCTGAAATCAATATTTGTATCTTATTGGAACCGATCATGGCAGTATATTTAATAAAAATTACCCAAATACCTTGATTGGAGTGATAAAATAATAATACATCTTCCTGGTTTTAATTGCTTATTAGACATCAAGCAGAATCAAATTTACAACTAGTTTAACGAAAAGACAAATATATTTCTATCAACTATTTACCAAATACCCAAGGCCTTATTTCATCAGTATTACAAAAGGCTTACCAAATACCCACAAACAAATTCAATGCCGCAAGCTCGCATCAATCAATAGTGAGGGTTGCGGTTTGTGTCGCATACCTTAGACCTAATGTATTTTGCAATGCAACATAATGAGAGCATACCCGAACACCTTTGACCTGGTAAATTGTCTTTTATACTCCTTATAATTTGAATCCTTAGGTTATGGCACTGATTGATAGCAAGAAATTCAGCAAGATCACTCAAAATTATTGTTGGAATAATGTTACAAGGATTATACTAAGAGATCAACCTAAATTATTATTTGCTGCAATCGGTTGTAAAATAGACATTCGGACAGTTGGCTATGTTCATGATTAAAGTAGATGGAGGAAATGGCATTATCCAGACACATACTTTTGTTAAAGAAGGATTGTTCTGCAAAAACAAATAAACTAATATAGAGTCTGCATTATAAACAGAAACGCTTTTTTCTGAATCAATTGACATTTGAATGGAGGTCATATAGTGACATGTCATGGCTTATCACAATTATTTTGTATTTAGAATGAAACATAGCAAGAACAACCTAAATACTTATAATTCAGGCTGACTTATAATATATTAGAGTGATTGTTCTTTACAGCTCAGAATCATTTATTATTTCCTGCACAATGCTTGTGACTTTCCGAAAATCTATTTTTCCTGTACCCATTATAGGGAGCTCCTTAAAAACAATAAACTGTTTTGGAAGTGCAATATTTGGCAACTCATCACCCATCTTCTTAAGTATTTCTGCCTTGTTTACCTCTATAGTAACTGTTGCTATAATTGATGCACCTTTTATTTCATCTGACACTTCAACGACACAACAAGATACCCCAACAGGAAGAAACTTCTCCAGGGTATTTTCTACCTTTACCAAAGAGACCATCTCACCACCTATCTTGGAAAATCTTTTAAACCGGCCAGCATGCCAGAGATAGTCATCTTTATCGAAGAACCCCATGTCGCCGGTATTATACCAACCGTCAACCAGGGTATCAGCAGTAAGCTCCGGATCATCATAATATCCCTTCATTACTAAGTTTCCTTTTACCAATATCTTTCCAACTTCCCCCGTTTTACATTCTTCACCTGTCTCAAAATTTTCAATTCTGACCTTAACATTTGGAATAACTTTCCCGGTACTTCCGGGTCTGTTAAACTCATGTGAGTTAACTGAAACAACCGGGGATGTTTCGGTAGCGCCATAACCCTCAAGTAGTGTGACACCATGCTTTTTCATGTATCCTTCCCGCAGGGCATCCGGGCATTTATCAGCCCCAGCTACCATTAACCTTAAAGTTTTAAAATCTCCGGGTTCAGATTTTTGGAGATAACCCCAGAAGAAACTTGGAGTACCAACCATTATTGTTGGCTTTTCTTCACGCGCAATATCGCTAACGGTTTGAAAATCCAGGGGGTTAGAGTAAGCCACCATAGTCATGCCATAATAGAATGACACCCAGAGATTAACAGTTAGCCCAAAAACATGGAAGAAAACAAGATTTGCCAGAATGATATCTGATTCATATATTTTCACATATTCACCAAAACTTTCAACATTTGAAGCAATATTAAGATGGGTCAACTGGACTGCTTTTGGATCTTTCTCACTTCCACTGGTAAATAATATGGCAGCGGTGTCATTTTCATCCCCTTTATGAATTCTATTAAGGATCATATTAACAGGAAGTTTTGTTTTCAAGGCTGCCTTAAGCTTATCGCCTGTGGTAACACTTTCCATTATATCTTCAATCATAATCATCCCTTCAATTACCGGACATTCAATTTTTTCCAGTAATGCTTTGGAAGTAATAATTGTTGTGAAATTGCATTTTTTCTGAGCATACCTTGCATTGGACTCAGCGCCTGTTGAATAGTTTATCATTACAGGTATCCTGCCGCTCATTAATGCTCCAACTGTAGCCAGTGCACAACCTGCAGAAGTCGGGATCATAATACCAATGAATCCCTTTTCATATTTTTTAAATTTTGAACTCAGAATCAGAGCTCCGATCAAAGCCCTTGAGTAAGTAACATTTTTCCCTGTGGTTTTGTCAATAATTGCAAGCTTTTCAGCATGCTTCTTCGCCATAAGAACAAATTGTTGATGTAGTAACATAGAGCTTAGTATTAGTTGAAATTACAATTCCTGCGGGAACAATATAATGATTTATTTCAAATACAGTAACCGGGAACCCAAATTGAAAGTATAGAGCATGATTTACAAAATGGTACCTGTCACCACCTTTCCAGCCTCCACCAAAAAAGAAGACCATCGCCGGGAACTCTTTTGTTGTAGTTGCCGTTTTAGGATAATAAATTTCTATAAACAATTTTGTAGTGTCAATCTGCTTATACAAAATCTGTTTTTGACCAAAACAGAATGAATAAGTCAATATTGTAACAAAGAAGAAGGAAATGAAGTGTTTTTTATACATTCTATTTAGCATTACATAATTTCAATATCCATAATTCTACCATTTCGTTAGCGCGCCAGGTTTGGTTTCTTCTTGTTTTTTTTGAAGCGGGGGCAACATCAGTTTGTGCAAAAAACTCTTTTTCGAATCTTTCTTCATTTGATAACTCTGCTTCAATAGGATGGATCTTACTAAGGTTTGTTATTTGTGCCAGATTAGAAAACAAGATAACCAACCTTCCATTGGGTTTAAGGTGTTTTTTTGCTTCAGCAAAAAACCGTGGGAACAGGTCGTCATCATAATATACTGCCATATCCATTCCAGATAAATTATGAGCAGCAGGCAGCCATGGTGGGTTAAATACAATTAATTCTGTTTCTATATTTACGTCTGCAAACAAATCGCCATGTACTAATTCTATTTCCGAATATAGTTTTGTCGCTATTAAATCTTCATTTAGTCCAATTATAGCATTGGGATTAGTATCTGTTCCATACACTTTTTCGAATCCCTTTTTTAATAGCTGAAAAGAGAGTACTCCACTGCCAATACCAATATCAAATGCAGATTTTTTTTCTCCCTTGTAATACTTTAACCACTTACCAAAAAGATCCAGATGTTCGAATCGGGTTGGGAAATAAGTGCCATAATAGGGATGTATTTTCCTGTTTAATACCGGGATAGAAATCCCCTTTGCATACCATTGCCAGGAACTGTTTAGCCCCTGAACCTGAGGGAAGGGCAATAGAAACTCCTTCAATTCAGGGTAAAGAATTTTTAACCAGCCAATTTCAGGTGCTTTTTTTACGGATAATTTATAGTTGGTTATAGCCAACAGTAAACGATGAGAAAGTTCACGATAACCTAAACGAAAATCACGTTGTCCTGAAAAAGACACATCGTACTGTTTTTTTTCAAGGAATGACTTCAACGTTTTTAATACCGTGAGGCCACTACTATAATAATCGTCAATTAAAACAGAGTCCCCGGCTACCAATGCATCAACAGCACTCTGTGGCTCCATTAGTTGGTTATATGCAAGCAGATCAATATTTTTAATAATAGGTTCAGGACGATCAGCCTTTACTTCCCTCCCTGAAATTGTAAATACTAATTCTGATTCGTTCGATGACATTTCTTGCTATTTTAAAGCCCCTTAATCGCCAACGCCTTGCGCATCAAGCACTACAGCTTGACAAATACACAGTTTGTTTTGTTTGTTCCTTGTGTATTAATCCCGGATACACCGAACACTAAAGCCATGGTTTTTAGATTTATGATTAAGGGTGACAACAGCATCACCAAAATAGAGACTCATATACCAATTGTCATTATCACCAATTTCAGTAGCTGACCAGAGGCCTATGCAATATAAAACAGATTTAAAAGAACCCTCAAAATAGCGAATACCGGCTGGTAATGCAGTAAACCCGGTGCTGTTGTCGGCTCCTTTATTCGGAGATAACCAATGAGTAGTTCCGGCTTCTTTCATTTTGCCTCCTGCTATTAACGAGTCGCCGGAGAAGGTTATAAGTTCATGTATCTCTGCTGTATCGGGAAGATGCCATCCCACGGGGCAAAGTTTTCCGGATGTTACAGAATAGCCATTGTATAGGGCTCCATAAGGGTCTTTATATTCTGCTTCTTCATTGTTGTACCAGCAATAACCAGGAATTGATATATCGCGCCACTTTACGGCATCTGTAACAAGCTCGATGTCAGTGCCATCGTTAAATTTAGTAGTATAAAGATTTTCAGTCATCCATACCTGATTACCTATTAATATGGTATTATATGAATTGCCTTCTATATCGGTTACAGGACCGGGAGGCTTTTCATCCTTTTGGCAACTGATAACTATAAGAATCAAAGCTATCAATATAATTGAGTAAGTTAATTTTTTTTCTCCCATTGTTACATTAACCAAAATGAATTAAAGAACAAAAGCGACTATGAAAAATTTACAATTTCACAATGTCAGCCAGAAACTTATCTGTTTCTCTTTCAACCCCCTGCCAGTCATTTGACCTAATATACGATGAAATTACGTGAGCCCCGGCTTCGGGGAAAGCAATCTTTTGCTTTAACTCCGGGGAAGTACCTAATTCTTCAAACATTTCTAACATGGCGGGGACTAATACAGTATTGTCCTGCTCCACGTCATTTTTATAGTAGTATGCAAGGAAAACGGGACATTTAATCTTCGAAAAGACTTCAGGCTTCATTGTGTTGGAAATCAGGTTCTGGAGTGCCACTAATGCTTCAATACGGTAATTAAGCTGCCAGTAATTTGAATGTGCTGCACCCTCTGATTCATTTGTTTTTACAGGTCCGCCTGTTGCGAGTCTGGCAATCTGGAGACCCCAGTGTTTATTAAGTATCACTGCTGTTCCATCATACAGCTTCACACATGGAGAATAGAGTACTAATGATTTTATTTCAGGATGACGTGATGCAAGAAAGAGAGTCAGAGCTCCACCTGTTGATGTTCCAAAGACGACTACTTCATCGCCCAGTTTCTTAGCGATCTCCAGTGCTTTCTCAGCAGAAGCATAATATTCGTCAGCAGTGAGGTTGATCAAAGTGCTGTCTCCTCTGTCAATGCCATGTTCTGCTAGTCTTGAAAGGTAAAGATTGGCATTATATTTTTTGGCTAAATCTCTATGTACGGGTTCTCCTTCAGCCTGGCTTGCTGAGAAGCCATGAAGGTAGAGAAATGCAATTTTGGTCTTCTCTTTCTTTGAAGTATCTGCCCATATTATTCTTGCTTCGTTATCGGGTTTGATGCCTTTAATGGATTTTTCACTCTCAGAAATTTGTTTTTCCAGTTCGTTAAGCGATGCCGGAAGAGTAGTTATGGGGAGATCTAAATCCGGTTTTGCAGGCTTTGGACCAACAGAGTATATTACTAACATTACCAGAATGATTCCCAGAAGCCATTTTGCGAATGTTCTCATCTTATTGATTAATTTGAATATAAATATAAATGTATGAAAGTAAGATAAATAAAGCAAATACTATTCCCGGTGGGAAGTTTGGAGTGAGCTAAAGGTTGAAGTACTTCAAGTTTATCACTGAATTAATGCAGTGATAAATGCGGTGATTAATCACGTTATTATGAAGTAACTTTTTCAACCCCTCTAATATTCCAGTATCTGACTATCAGCCTCGAGCCTGGCTTTTATCTCATCATATGATAAATCATGAATGCTAAGCTTTTTGTCGAGAGCCATTGCTGCCACAGTACCGGCACCCTGGCCCAGTATCATAAATACCGGCTCCATCCTGATTGAACCAAATGCAATATGCGAACTTGAAACACAGACAGGTACAAGTAGATTTCTGCATTCATCCTGTTTAGGGATTATTGAACCAAGATCAATCTGATATGGTTTACCAGCCGAAAGTTCTATATCTCCTTCATTCTCCACAAATCCATCAGGTTTGATATATCGTTGTGTATTATGGGAATCCAGATTATAAGAGCCCATACCAATAGAATGCGGGACTTTCCTTTTACTCAGAACATCATTCTCCGTCATGATATAATCTCCCATCATCCGGCGGGCTTCTCTGACATAGATATTATATGGCCAGTTTCCATTTTCCCGGAATTCATCTTTTGAGTAGCCCCAGAGGCTCATCTCGTTTCTTACTTCATCAGGAATTCGTGGGTCACTAGCAATAAAATATAACAATCCCTTTTGATAAATTATATGTTCTTTGATAATCTCACCTCTCATCTCATAGGAGGCTTCAGGATATTCATAGTTCATACCAATATTATCAAAACTGAAAGGACCGTGGTTGTTTACATCAGTTTTTAAGTTCGGGATAGGATCAAATTTTCTGAAGGTTCCTCGCCAGCCTTTATCGTAGATCCTGAGCAACAGTTCATATTGAGTGGAGTCATATCCATCAGGCCGGTTAAATGGGATTCTGTTTTCCTCTACTTTTGTAAGGCATGTTCTGAAACAATATGACTGGATCCTGTTATCTCCATCTCCTTTTATACCGGGATCAACTGTTGATATCCGCGGCAGGACGCCACTTGATGGATCATCCTGAATAGTATACGGACTTACATTCATGTCATCAAAGTCGTGATGTTTATGGGCAATGTCGCCTGTCTGAACACCATTCCACAGCTCGTTATAAACGCTATTTGCCTCTCTTCCGGTATGATATTTAACACCGGCTGAAGCCATCAGATCACCTTCATATGTGGCATCAATAAAAATTGCTCCCTTAAATATCTTACCGTTTAAAGTCTGCAATGATATTATTTCCCCATCCTTCATTATTACACCATTGTCTCTATCCAGGTATTCATCTCTGTAAACAGTAATTTCATTATCCCTGATCATTGTTTCAAATGCCTCTTCAGCAGCGTGTGGCTCAAATATCCACATGGTACGTTTCTCTCCATCAATTGCCGGACTACCCTGTCCTTTGTTACCGTATTCAGATTGTTTTTGCCATTTCCACGACTCTGGTTTATGATAGTGGTTATAGATCAGTTGATAGAACTCTCTTGCAAGACCACCAATAACCTCTTTGTTTCCGGTATCGGTATAACCTAGTCCCGATGATGACAGACCTCCAAGGTGTTTATCGGGAGAAACGATTATTACAGTCTTCCCCATCCTGGCAACCTGTACTGCGGTTGTTACAGCAGATGAGGTACCTCCATATACAATTACATCGGCCTTATAAACCTGGTTGTCTGGTTGTGACCGGCAGCCCATTAAAGCTAAGGCTGTTACAATGGCTAGAAATAGATTTGATTTCATTTTTTAATTCATAAAACAGATTTAATCAATATTTTATTTAATCCTGGTTTCAATTTCAAAATCCCTGAATCCGAGTCAGTTTTCACGCTATTCAGGAATACCCCATTTTTGTCTGGTAGTACAAAATCACATTCCATATTTGCTGGAATAGTAATAGTGTATTCCTTTGATTGACCATTGTCAATAAATTCGGCAATAATATTTCCCCTGATGATTGGTACCGATATTTTACTCTTTTTCAGGATACTCAGTTGTGGTTTGATAATTGCTTTGGCCCAACCTGGTTCAGTTGGTCTTATTCCCCACATATAACGTGGAATAATATTTGCTGGTGCGGCTCCCCATGCATGATTCCAGTCAGAGTTGGGTTTATATTTCATATCCCAGGCTTCCATGCTGATTGTAGTTCCTGATTTTATCATATTCCACCAGCTTCTGTCATGGGTAGCAGTTAAAAGTTGGAATGCATAATCGGATTCTCCAGCCTCATAAAGTCCTTCGAGCAGATATTGTGCTCCATAAACACTACACGCCATTCCGCGCGACTTAATAAAATCTATAACTCTTTTCTTGTTTACTTCAGGTACCAGGTTAAACGCAAGTGCCATCATATTGGCATGAAGGGAGGAGTGTTGTGATGATTCACCATCAAGGTAGATACCAGTGGTCTTACTTAATAGTTTATCATTAATGGTCCCTTTTACTTTTAAAGCAAGATTGTGGTAAAAGACGGAATCACATTTCTTCCCAAGCTGACCTGCCAGATATGACATATATTTTAATCCGTTGTAATAGAATGCATTGACAACTGTGTTTATTTCAACCATCTCATAACCATCTCTTTCCCCTTCTACTGTTGTTAATTTCCAGCTGGTATCCTTCTGCGAAGGGGGCCAGTCAACTATATCCTCAAGGCGTTTATTCGCACCGGAAAATCCCAGATTTGTCATTATCTCATCAGTACATTTTTTCGAACTTATCAGGCCATCCTTGCGTGAAAGAGGGATTAATAATTTGTGTTGTAGTTCTTCATAGTATTCTTTAACCGATTCAATATTTCCAGTGTATAAATAATCATAATAGAACATTGGTACGGTATGTAAGATCCATTCAGTAGGCCATGTCGGATGTTTAATGAAGTATTCATTTGTACGGCGTGCCATAGAATATTCCCTATCGGTATAATAGTGTCCCAGCTGATTAATATACGCGTCGGCTTCATATGGTATTCGCTCACGGTCACCATCAATATAGATGCCCGTAAAAGATGTCGCTTTCATACTATATTTGCAAATATCCCAAATGCTGTTCAGTATTGTATCGTTACTGGTGAAAGAGCTCAATTCATCATCAAAGAAATACCAGAATGCTTTCTGATGGATATTTTCATGTTTCAGTTTGAACCTGCAGTTTTCCAGTTCACAATAGCGGAATGGTGTTATCACTCCAAAGGAATCAGGAAGCTGGATAGCTGCAGGACCTGTATTTCTGGCATCCTTAGGTAGGTTCAGAATGTATTTGGTTGTTTCCGGATTAACCGGTAATAATATTTTATGATAACGAAGGGACCCTCCCGGATTGGGGTCTATTTTGTTTAATCCGCTGGTTTTTTCTCCAAGACGAACAATAATTGTGTCGACGGAAACCGGAGCAAATTCCAGTACAAGGGTTCCAAAAGCATCTTTCCCGAAATCAACAAAATAATGATCATCAGAAATTCTAATAAATCTCGCAGGTTCAATTAACAGAGTCTGAAATTTATTAGTGGTAGTTGTATATTCTTTGGGGACTCCTGTTGTAAAAGACTGAATACAGGAATATTCGGATGGTACATCATCCTCATTCCATACTCTTACCTTCCAGCAAAAGTCTGAATTATCAGTGAGATCAGGTGCTCCATATTCAATCTCAATAGATTTGTTGCTGATAATCTTCTGGCTGTCCCATATATCGGCAGTATTTTTTTCAAGTTTTTCAACTGATGAGGCGACAAGAATCTGGTAGGCACTCTGGACATTTGCACTTTGTGGGACTATCCAGCTGAATTCCGGTTTAAGATCCATTATAGGAACATAATCGGGTTCTCTGATAAACTCAATCATTAAACCTTCAGGACTGTTTTTATTCTGAATTGTTTTGCATGATAAAACTGACAGGATCAATAATAAAAGACCTATCGTTTTCAGTATTATTTCTCTTAATATTTTCAATTTAACCATAGTACTTTCAGTTCGTGAGGTTGGAATGAAATATTTTTATCTGACGTAAGTGGGCTTGCTTCGGCACTGTTTGGATTTAGCCATTGATATTTGCCGGATACCGAAAGTTCAAAATTTGAATTAACTGTTGTTTCCTCTTCGTTGAAAAGAATATAGTAATGATCTCCTCCCTTTATTATATGTCTGTACCTGATACTCTCCGAGGCGGGGCTAAGGATAATATCCGGAGGGATTAGTTTATCAATAGCTTTAACCATCTCTTCTGGTGAACAAACAACTCTGGCCCCCTTAAATAAAGTTGAGTATTGAGAATTTTTCATGACAATTAATCTACCGTTATCAGCAAGAAACTGAAGTAAAGGTATTGCCTGTTCCGGCATGTATGAAAGACTGTCAATGATCAATGTCTGATAGTGCATATCTGAAATATGGATCCCTAAGGAATCAACTAAGGCATCTTCCCATAGGTGCCTGATCTCAAGATAGTTGAAATCGCACTGATGTTGGAAACAGATTTTTGCAGCCTTATCGGGTAGCCAGGTTGATTCTCCCAGTATTGCTATTTCACAAACGTGCCGGGAGTCGGTATTGAGCCAGCTCAACCTGCTGCATGCATCAGCGTAAGGTTTGTAATGGTTCCACCATGAAGCATTTGGTCCAACATCAGGGGGTCTTTCATCGAAGCGGGGGCCCCGGATTGAGTAGTAGAATGCATGGGGGAAAAGAAAATTTTGGCCACGCACAAAACACCAGTTTGCAAGCCATTTCATTTCATCTTCGGTAAGGTTGTGCTCGTATGCGCCGTATAGTTCATTGGAGTTTCTTCGTAATCCAAGGTTGATCATTGCACTTGAAGCACACTTTGCCATTGTTGAGTGATGGCCCTCAAGAGCTGTTGGTCCTGGTTCCACATATCTCCATACAAGATCCTGTCCCGGTATCTGAAAATAACGCTCTGTACCAATATCCATTGAGCCTGCAGGATGTCCCATAAGAGCAATTCCGTGTTCTTTACACCAGTTTCCCAACCGGCTGTAATAATTTTCTTCCAGACAGATATTAATTGCATGTTCATAATCAATACGATGTTTTTTGGAATCAGGCGAGTCGTCATACCACAGATCGGCAAGAAAGGGTTTAAAATCATACCCCAGGATTTTATTAACCTGGCTTAATAAAGTTGCATTTCCGGGAACCATATCTTTTTCAGCACCCCGACCCAAAGTAGATGGTTCATCGGTGAAGATACCAAGGATTGTTGTGCCGAAGTACCTGCTAAATTCTTTGGCATAACGGTCATATACAAGCTCCATAAAACTTGTAACAGCATCGGGATTCAGTATGTCGGCAGCCGGAGGCGTCTCTTCTTTTTGCTGTGGTGTTCCCTCTCCGATAAAATGTAGTCCCCTGATAATACCACCTGATGGTTGGTCGATAATAGCAACCCGCTCTCCTCCGGGGCGATCAATTGTCGTTATTAACTTTGAATTCTCTGGTAGATGCAACTTATCACCAGTTTTAAGATCGATTTTTGAAAGTCCACGTGCAGCATGATCAGGATTTCGGGCCACAACCTGTCCGCTTGAAGAGCCGGAAGGATACATCCCTTCGTCATATAGTATTACGTACATCTTTCTACGCGCAGCTTCGCTAATGGCAACATTCATTGCATGGATCATCTCAGGCGACAACCAAAGCACATTATCAGGCAATCCGATACGGGGGTGAATAACAAATCCGTAGACACCATGTTCTTCAAAATCTGCTATCTGACGAACAATTTCTTCATCTTTTAAAGTATCATTCCAGAACCAGAATGGCATTACGGAAAATTCACGGGGAGGATTAACAAACTCTTTCGGGACAGTCTGAACCCTGCATGATCCAATGAAAAACAAAGAGATCAGGCTTATTATAAGTATTTTTCTTAATCCTATCTTCATTTTATTTAGTTAATCAGATAGTTGCATTTACTACCCATTGTTGTAGTATAAAAGTAGCTAATCCTGCAAAGAATCCGATTAGGGCCAACCAACTAATATTCTTTAAGTACCAAAAAAAATTGATTTTTTCAATACCCATCGCTACTACACCGGCAGCTGAGCCGATAATAATAGCACTTCCTCCAGTTCCGGCAGAGAGTGCAAGAAACTCCCAGAAAACATGATCGGTGGGGTACATTTGCAGACTAAACATACCCTGAGTTGCAGCAACTAATGGTACATTGTCTATCAATGCAGAGAATAATCCCAGTATTGTTCCAATAACATATACATTTTCAATATACTCATTAATAAAAACAGCTATTTTCCCCAAAATTCCAAATGATTGTAGTGCGGAAACAGCCAGTAAAATTCCAAGGAAAAACAATATACTTGAAGTATCTATTCTTCTTAAAGCACTTGCTACTGAATAATTATAACGTTCTTCATCATGTTTACTTATATGTATTATACTACTTACAAACCAAATGATTCCCAGGGCAAATAACATTCCCATAAATGGAGGCATATTTGTAAGCGTTTTAAATACAGGAACGAATATTAATAATCCTATACCAGTAAATAACATTAAATTGCTTTCTCTTGGATATCTGCTGTCAGTTTTGGTTATACTCTCAACTTTCTGATTTTTGAACTTTGTTGTCATGACTATCAGGGGAACAAGGCCGACTACTATGCTGGGTATAAGGGTTGTAGTAATAATGGTCAGAGCTGTTATTTGTCCTCCAATCCAAAGCATGGTAGTTGTAACATCGCCCAGGGGCGACCATGCACCACCTGCATTAGCGGCGATTATTACCATTGATACAAACCACAAACGGTCTTCTTTATCATGGAGTAATTTGCCACATAAGGAGGTCATAACAATTGTTGTGGTAAGGTTATCCAGAATAGCGGACAGGAAAAAAGTTATTATACTGATAAGTATCAGTAATCTTGCCTTTGACCGGGTACGTATTGCATCAGTAATTATATTGAAACCCTTGTGTGTGTCCACAACTTCAACAATTGTCATGGCTCCCAACAGAAAAAAGAGAATCCCGGATAATTCTCCAAGGTGGTGTAGTAACTCTGAATTGGCAACATCAGGTGTATGTCCATTAAGAAAGTATAACAACCAGCACAGAACTCCTGTAACCAGGGCGGTACCCGCTTTATCAACTTTTATCTTATGTTCAAAAGCGATAGCGATGTAACCAATAATAAATATACCGATGGTAATTTTCTCCATTATAATTTTTTTTATTCTGAATCAAAAGTATCAATTTTTACATTAAAATGAGGGCTATGGCAATGCAATGAAGATCTCATCCTGAAAATTGATATCCATCCGAATGGATTTCCTGCCCGACTGACACATTCAGGAGGACGTCATGGCTGTCTTTGTGGTTCTATGATTCCAGATCGAAAAGACAACAAATAAGAAATTATCAGTCAAAAAGAAAGGCTACAGCTGCTGCCCCGATACCAACATTAGCTCCAATAATAGGAGATATATTGACTACTGAAACAGGATCCTTCGCAGTTAGTGATTTCATCATTTTAGTGTACCACTGAGCTGCATCGTCATTATTTGCATGAAGTACTATGTAGTTCCATATTGTATTTGTCTGGGTTCTTTTCCTTATATATCCCATCACTTTTTCCATATTGGCTTTCTGGTTAAAAGATTTATCAAACACAATAGCTTTTCCTGTTTCATCAATAGACACTATCGGATTAATATTTAATATTCTGGAAATTAGTCCCTTAACCGCAGAAAGACGTCCGCTACGAATCAAATATTTAATATCCCTTACGCTTACCAATACCCTGGCATTGTTAGTCCAGTTCTCCGTCATATCGACAACTTCATCATGGGAATGTCCGGCTTCAATAGCTTTGGCAACCCTCAAAGTTATAAGGCCCAGTGCACCTGAGAGGTTTCTGGAATTTATTACAGAAATTGGTTTATTGAACTCTTTACTTATTGACAGGGCAGCTTTCTGGCTACTATTAAATGTACCGCTAAGCTTATCGCTAAGGTGAACTGCTATGATTGAATCATAATGCGAAGCAAGGTGTGAATAGAGGTTTATAAAAGCCTTCTCATTCACCTGTGAAGATTTAGGATTCTCTTTACTCTCCTTTAAAAGCGAATAAAATTGTTCAGGTTGAATAGTCACTTTATCCAGATAATGATTTTCACCGAAATTGATATTTATCGGTAGCATATTGATCTGGTAGTTATCAATGAGGTCCTGAGCCAGATCACATGTTGAGTCTGTAACTAACGCGATTTTCCATTTTCTGTTATAAATAGCCTCGCTTTGTCTGATCATATCGTCAGCTTTCTGGAATGCGAGGGTACCTGTTGGTCTTAACTCGTCAAAAAGTTCAGCCGGACTATTTGTATGAACGTGTAACCTTCTCATCCTGTCAGAACCGGCAATAACAATGGAATCTCCATATTTTTGCAGAATTGAAGACAATGCTTTATTATCAATATTACTTTTTTTAATTAGTGCCTCAGTACAGAATCTGAAAGTCACATTCTCAGGAATTATTTCTTCGATTTTTTCAAATACACCTGTCTCGGCTTTTACCTGAATCAGCTCTTTCAGGTTGCTGTTAGTAATAAAATCAATAATTCCTTCCACGAACAAAACAAAACCTTTTGCCCCGGCATCTACTACATTTGCTTTTGCGAGTACTGCCAGTTTAGATGTTGTTTCAGTAAGGGATTTGTTCAGTACCACGATTGAACTGGTCAACAAGTGGTTAAAATCTGTAATCCTGTTCCTGCTTTCATAAATATAATTTGCCCAGTCTTTGATCACCGTTAGCATTGTTCCCTCAACAGGATTGGCAACAGCCTCATATATATAGCGTACCGAATTTTTTATACTTTCAGCAAACTGTTTAATAGTAATCGTTTTAAAATCACCTGTTTCTGTGCTCATGCCATACAGGAACTGTGCAAAGATAATTCCTGAGTTACCACGTGCATTAACCAGGGTTGTTTCTGCAATCCTGTCAGCTGTTATCTTATAAGACCTGTGAGGATCGAGTGAATCAATAACCGCCCTTATTGTTGAAGCAAGATTTGTTCCTGTATCGCCATCATTTACTGGGAAAACATTAATCTTGTTAAGTTCAACCTGGTTTTCAATAACTTTTCTGGCACCGGCAATAAAGGTATAATACAAACGGCGGCCATCCATTTCATTAAGAGGTACTGGAGCAAGTAATGTCATGAGTTGTTAGATTACAAATGTAAGGCAAATGTAATGATTACATTTTTACAATGTGTATGGCTTTTTGCGTGGGCATTAATTTTTCAATCATTCCATTTATATTTGATGGAGTTCATCCATTAATGCTCTACGTTGTGGGTATTCTTTTCTGAATGTTTCTATAAGTACATTTACCTGCTCTCCCGCACCCAATTTCTTCATCCTGCGTAAATATCTACATGCAGTTTGATAATGATTTCTACCTACATATTTATCAACATACTTCACAAGCCTATCGCTATAAAGTTTAATTAATTCCTGCGAATAATCTTTTGACAAATACTTTTCATTATTTTCAATATTTTGCAAAGAAATATTTTGCTTTAACAGCAAAAGCAATCTGTTCCACCACTTCTCATTAATATATATTTTTCTAACGAGTTCACTATATCTCCATCCTCCATCTGTAGAAAGTTCTTTAATTATATCCTCCAAAAAATCATTCCATTTGTCAGGTTCTATTTTCTGTTTTAATATTTGGTAATAATCTTGCTCTGGATAAAAATTATCAATGAATAAAAAACGTGCATTTTCAATAATTTTTGTTGTGTCATTTTGGATTTGAGCAATTTTTAACAGCCAATTATACCAATCCTTAACTAATCCTGGCTTATCTTTTTTGTCATACTCAATGCCATCTTTGCTAAGTTTTATTGCTCTGTCAAAATCCTTCTTTCTAACGGCTTTCTCTATTTCTGTATTTCTTATTGATGAATTTGTAATATGTTTATTGATATATCTCTGAACATATTCCTTATCCTTAAATCTTGTTACTATTTCAAGCTTTAACGACTGTGCCCGTTCTTTTTCATATTCTCCATTTACTGTATCTAAACATTTAATTATTCTATCTGCTTCATCCTCATTTTCAATTAAGTTATATGCAATATGAAGGATACCTAAATGCCAGTCCCAACCATCAAATAATCGTTTTTCAAACGCTGTGATACAATAATTTAAAAGTTCATTTTTTATGTCATTTGGCAAACCTGTTGATGCAATATCACTCAACATTTCGTAAGAACTATCTATGATGCCTCCAATTGCTCCATTGCTGTCATCACTAAATTGAATTGCTTCAGTCATTTCTTCCATTAGTGCGATGCTGATATAAATAGCATTTTTGTAGTTTGTGCTAGCAAATTGTTTTTCTGCAATTATAATTATAGGGTCAATTCCTTGCTCTAAATATTTCATTTCGTGCCAACCTATAAATCCGTGCCTGTCGGTTGCTGAATTTATAACTGCCTTTATTTGTTTTTGATAAAATTCTTTCGATTGGCTTTCGTTAAGATGTGCAAAACTCGATAAAAACAAATTCCTGAATTGCTTATCTGTTTTACTATGTTCTTGAATAAACTCTTTTAGTTCTTTATGCGAAATTTTTTCTAAAACTTCGTTTAGTTGTTGAGTAACAGATTTGCTCTTTTTCCTTTTTGTAAACGATTTACTTTGATTATTTAGATTTAATTCATCTTGTTTGAAATAAAAAATTGAAGCCACAATATGTTTGCAAACAGGCCCCATATCGTAAGGACAATCGCAATAATGTTCTACAATGGTATCATTTTTAATCTTTAAACGAACAGTATATTCCTCTGTCCCTGAAACAGTGGCCTCGTACTCACCGTTAGATATTTCTGTAAAATCGGTTATATGACCATTTTTAAAGTAAGATAGACCTCTTTTAAGAATGGTTTCGTTTATGATTTGCTCAAATTGGTTGAGTGGTATTTTCATTGTTAAAACGCTTTAAATTTCTCGCCCATGTAATGTTTCAGGTTCCACTTTTTTGTGGTGTCTAAAGCACGTTCGAGGCAAATGAATTTTTGGTCTATATTGGTTTTGAAATACTCAACTGTTTCGTCTGCAATTACCACATCTAAGCAAATCAGGGTTTCTTTTTCTCCATCGGTGGCAAACAGGATTTCGTTTTTCTTGAATTCTTCTTGTTTGATTAAGGTATAATTGAGTTTGAAACCGTTTTTAATTAGAATTTCGGTAATCAATTCATCCCTGTTGAAAGCGGAAACCAATTGTGCTTCTTTGTCACGTATGTACTTTTTGAGCAATTCAATATTTTCTTCTTCTGTTTTTTCAGGGTCGGGAGCAAACTCAACTCTTGGGAAATTAGATTTTTGCAATTTGAATACTTTAAAGCCGAGACCCTTTAAAGAATCTTCTTTTTTAGTTCCACTAAACAAATCAGGTTGCGATTTTTTCTTTTCATCAATTATTTTTTCAATTACACGCTTATTTCGTTCAATGGTGATGTCGCTGATTTTTTTGTAGCCTGCTTTGTAGGCTTCGCTTTTAGGATTAATCTGTTCGGGAATTTGCACTAAAATGTGCTTTACATTTCTTCCATTTTGCAGGTTTAAATCAAATACAGCCTGACCTGATGAACCTGAACCAGCAAAAAAGTCTAGAAATATATTTTTATCTTCAACTACTTGATTTATAAGTTCGCTAATCAAGGCAGATGGTTTTGGAAAATCAAATACTCTAATGTTAAATAAATCTTCTATTTCTTTTGTCCCATTTCTTGTATAAATGTTTTCACCAACTATAGATGAAAATCCAGTAAACTTATCAATTAACTCATTTATAAATACTTTTCTTCTTGGACGACCATCATCTTTCTCCGGCCAGAGAATTCTATCTTCCTCAATTAAACGATTCATTGTATTTTGGTCATATCTCCAACCCATTTTTGGTTTACCATAGTTAATACCTGTAGCTGAATTTATTAAATCGTAATGACAATTCGGTCTCAGATTTTCTGGCAAAATCCCGACCATATTACCACTTGCCCAATCTCCACTATAATCATTGTCAGGATTAGAATATTGTTCAGTTTTCCTTTCCGAGCCCCTTAATGCCCGATGTTCAAAATTCCTTGTGTAGCACACAACATATTCATGGTCGATCGAAACGCCAGTAATAGTTCTATTATCCTTATTTTGTCGGCTTTTCCATATAAATTCCGAAACGAAATTCTCCTCCCCGAAAACCTCATCACAAAGCTTTCGTAAATGATGAACTTCATTATCATCAATGGAAATAAAAATCACTCCATCTTCCCGTAGTAATTGCCTTGCAATTAAAAGCCGGCTATACATCATATTCAGCCAGTTGCTATGAAAACGTCCATCAGTTTCTGCATTGGTATCAATTTTATATCCGTTTTCTGTTACTTCTGCATCTTCCCAGTATTCTTTTTTGTCCTGGTTAAATTTGTCGGAATACACAAAATCGTTTCCTGTATTGTACGGTGGGTCAATATAAATGCACTTTACTTTTTCACGGTAACTATTGCTCAATAATTTTAGCACATTCAGATTTTCGCCTTCAATAATCAGATTTTCGCTTTCAGTGGGGTTTACACTTCTTGCTTCGTCATAAATGAGGGTAGCATCGGTAGGCGTAAAAGCTTCTCGTTTCGCTTTACTTTTTCCAAACCAGCGAAATTCGTAACGCTCTGTTTCGCTAATACTTTCAGAATCAACTAACTTTTTTAGTTCGTTTGTATTTAATTTTCCCTCGTTGGTAAAAAGGTCGGGCATTAACTCTTTTAGTTTTTCCAAACGTTCTTTGTTCCAGTCGTGCGATTGCACATTTTCCATTGGATTATTTGTATCTTTTGTGTTGTTATTCATTTTCTAATTTTTTAATCGTAATATTTTCTATCAACGATTTCATTTGAGAAATTGCCAATTGGTTTAATTGAACTAATCTTTCCTTTTGAGAAATATTCTGGTGAATAAGCATTGCATTAATGCTTTCTAAATTTAGTTTGTTGCTTTCATCTTCTTTTAAGCGTTGAAATTCTTTAACAAGATAAAGTTTAAACGCAGCACTTACCCATGAAGCAAATTCAAAAGCTATATCTTTATGAGCATAAGTTCCACCAGACTTCCCTTGTTTTGTAATAATTCCAACTGCCCCGGTACTTTCAATCCATTTGGATGGAGATAGGGTAAAAGAGTTCGAACCTGCTTCATTCATAAAGGAGTCGAATTCGACCCCTTTAAAATGGGTATTATTTATTTGCTCCCAAAGCCCTAAAAACTCAATAGTTGTTTTGGACCGCACCCAATTTTTTACTACATCTTTAGGTTCGTTTGCATTTTTATTTCTAGCAATATCAGTCAATGAAATATAATCACCATTATCGCTTAGGGTGTGTAATAAAATAAGTTGTGCAATAATATTTATTAATAGTTTGACATTCAATATTATATGTATTGCAAATGAATAGTTTATTCTATTACACACCCTTATAAATGTTTTAATAGCGACATTCTGAACTGTTATAAGTTTGTTTTTAGCCATAAGATCTGTTTATTGATTACTGCCGGCTTCATTTCTAATTGTACCGAATTCGGTATAATTAAAATTGGGGTTGAACAAAGCTTCCCATTCTCCAAGATATTCAATAGTATTTTTTAAACTAAGCCATTTAATAATTACAACATCCTGTAGTTGACTTTTAGCCATATCTGTTAAAGAAATATAATCGTCTTTTTGCTGAGAAACGATTGTTATTTCAGTGCCTTCTATATCTATTTTTTTTGTCTTACTCATTTCAGCAATCTTCTTTTATCATCTTCCTGACATCAGGAAAATGATGAATTATTTTTCAATTAAAACATTAATCGTTTTATTGGCTTCTGTTTTAAAATACTGATAGTCTTTAACAGGAGCTTTGTATTGCACGTCCACACCAAGAGTTGCAAAGTGTATTAGCGCACATTGTATTATATAAATCTCGCTTTCTTTGAGTGATTTTTTATCGTTAATGTCATTTGTTCCTTTGGTTTCTATCACAAAATAGAATTCACTTTCGTTACCATCTCTCAAACTTTTACGTTTCATTACAATGCCAAAGTCTGGATTGTACTCACCGATAGGAGTTTGTATTTTATAATAGGACGGCAGTTTTAAAAAGCAAATTACTTCATCATCATTATCGGTTGCAAGTGCAAACTGGTGTTCAACGTGGCTGTCAACCAGCATTTTATCATATACTCCCCTTTTTGGTGTATCGGTATAAGCACTATAATCAACTTGCTTAACAAAATCATCAAAATCGAAAGGAAAAGTTTCGTTTAATGGATGATAATCCAATCCCCGAAGTAATTCTTCCAGTTCAATATTCCTGATAATTGCAGATGCTTCATGAATAAAATATGGTGGGTTTTTAACAAGGTATTCATGGTTGATACCTTCTACAATTTTAAAGACGGTAGTATAACTCAAGCCTGTATTTTCGCTAATTTCTTCCATTAAATCCAATGCAGAAAAATGAGCTTTTAATTTGTAAGTTTCCGTTCCGCCAAATTCATCTTCAATGCCTTCTTCAGTAATAACACCAATAGAACGACTGCTTACCTCTGCCTCGTAATTTGCAATTGTTATATTATTTATTGCTTCAATACTTCTTTCTATTAAAGCAGTTTCATTAAAACCAACGGTGTAATTTGTTTTCTTTGCCAAAGCGGTCCAAAAACGTTTAAACGCTTTATTAATATTTTCATTTTCGCTTCGCTTAAAGCGAACTTCATTTTGAGGTAAGCCTTTGTGTGTATGTGTCATTCCTGCACCAACTAGTGAAGTACCATAGACCTCCTTTATTTCTTCCTGATACTGTGTCACAAAGGTTTCGTAGGTTTCATTCGGGATTACCGTAAGCTGGTTAATCCGTTCGGCATCCTCTACGCTCAATTTGTCATAAATTCTTTGACCATCTTTATTTACGCAAATTCGTAATCCCCTTCCTATTTCCTGTCGTTTTTTGATTTCAGAATAGGAATTGCTCAGAGTAGCAATGTTGAAAATATTTGGATTGCCCAACCTACACCAAGTGCAGAATGAGAGAAGATAAATTCTATTTTATTGGCAGTTTCTTCGCCATAACTTAGTAACCCCGCTTTGTCTTTCAAAATAGCATCAAAAACGTCTTTGTTTTTACGCATTGAGTTTTCATTGTCAGTAAATTCCCCTTTTCCTGTTTGGGCAAAATAGAATCCTTGAATTGCATCAATATGCTCGGCTGTTGGTTGTTTATTATCGTTAAATTCAGGATATAACTCTTTATATTTTTCTACAAAGAGATTTTTTATAATAGGGTCTTCACTAATGTAATTGGCAACTTTATCAATAAAAATAAGCGAAAGGCATTTGATGCCCTGTTCTTGTAATTTTTGCTTTTTTGTAAAATGTTGATTAATTAGCCATTCCAGTTGTAAAGCCCAAATACTCTGAATATTTCCTGAGACTTGTTTTTCAAAAATTTCAGTTCCATTGGTAAATGACACAGACCATTTTCCAGTCCTCAGACTTTTATTAATTCTGGTTATTTGGTATTTTAAGTAACTTGGGTTATTGGTAACTTCTCCAAGATTTTCTCCCTTTACAAGCCATTTGGTGTCTTTAAATTCAATTTTTCCGCTTTTGGATTGATGCCAGGCTTTAATTTTAGCTTTTGGATCGCCTTTTCCGTTTTGCGTTTCCGAAAGTTCCAGTTTTAATGTGGCTTCATCATTTTTTTCGGTAACAGTCAAAACTTCAATCTTTTTTACCAGACCTTGTTTGTAGCTGTCGTAAGGGGTCAGGCGATACATTTTGTTTTTTGAAACCTTGTGTGTTGCGGAATATCTTATCTTGAAAAGAGGATTAAGTTTGGCAATTTGGTTTACCGAATTTTCGGTGTCCATTCCTTCCTGCGGTTCGTCCATTATGATGATTGGATTTGTACGTCCAATTGCATCAATGAAAGGAATATTTGCAAATAGGTCTTCTCTTTTGGCTTGATTCAGTATTTTGTCTTCCGAGTTAAACGAAGCCAACGTCATTACCATTATTTGTGGATGCTGTTCCTCAATAAAATTGGTTACTTTGTTCAGCCGTTTACTATTATATTCAAAAAACTTAGGAGTAAAACCATATATGTTTTCCAATTGCTTTTCAAAATCTGACAAAGTACTTAAAACACCTTGTCGTATTGCGATAGAGGGAACAAGAATAATGAATTTTGTAAATCCGTAATGTTTATATAGTTCGTAAATGGATTTGATGTAAACAAGTGTTTTACCTGTTCCTGTCTCCATCTCAATAGTCAATTCCTGTTCGCTTGTAACTTTCGCAATATCTTCATCAATCCTGTTTTCAAGTAATACGGTCTTACTATTTTCGGTTAATTGTTCCTTCGAAAGCGTACATACATTTGAACGAATACCTTCTGTGCAAGCATTGTCAAATGTATTTTTTCCGTTACCGTCAAATACATTAACAATAGACTTGATTGCCGTTTGCTGATATCCTAATTCTTCTAATTTTATTTCCATCAGTCTTAGCTGTTCTTTTTGTTAATGAATTTCATTCTTTGTTCGGCAACTTTTAGTGCCTTCTGCCCAAGTTCTTCATCTTTAATTTCGTAAAGGATTTTTTCACTCAGATACTGAATAAGTAAATCGTCTTCTTTTAAATCAAGGATTTCAGCAAGTTTTATAATTTGTTCTTTTGTTGCTTTTCTTTCGCTTCTCTCAATTTTACTGAGTATTGCAGTATCAATATCAAGTTTAGCAGCTACTTGTCGAAGAAATAAACCTTTTTCCTCTCTTTTCTCCCGAAGAATTCCTCCTGTTGATTTGTCTATTTTCATTTGTGTATTATCACTTGATTAATTTTGTTTGACAATAATAGTCAAATTAGATGGTTCGTTTTGCACTTTCTATGATTTAGTTTTACCAAACTTATTCACAGTCCCTGAGTGTATGAATGTGCGGTGGGTTTTCAGCTAGTGAGTAAGGTATAAAGATTATTGTGATCGGACTTCTGTTGATGGTTTTTGGGTACATATTCTGAAATATGCTACATTGAGGTATCATTTTATTTTTTAACTGAATAGAGTAGATTAATAATGCGGCTGACACATAATTATTCACTACTTTTCGGAATATAGAATGTTGCGAAATTGGGCTATTTGAAAATTCCAATGTATTAGTGAATTTCTTGACACAATTTTTAAACAAATGAATAACGGCTTTTTAAATGAGTTACTTATTGATCCCTTAACAGGGGAGCGGTTAATCTTTGATATTACTTCAGGTATTTTAAAAAGTTCAGTTTCAGGGAATAGATATTTTTTAATTGAATCAATTCCACGAATTATTATTGAAGACAATCAATTTATTCAAAAGTCGGGGTTACATCAGGAATATCAATCAGAATTTAAATATAGTGATCATTACCAGAAGGATGCAGATATATTTGATTATACGGAGCTAGGTATTCCTGATATAACAAAAAATGAATTCAATCGTCTGAGAGAATCTGTCCTAAGAGAAATCTCAGATGATTATTCAGTTGTCTTAGATGTTGGCTGTGGTAATGGGTGGGTTTCAAAAGAATTAATTCCATTGGGCAAGAAAGTCATTTCAATGGATATTTCTACAACTAATCCTATTAATGCAATTAAAAGAGTCCAACATAAAAACCATGCTGGTTTGATAGCAGATATATATAATATTCCTTTAAGAGAGAACTCAATTGATTGTATTATTGCTTCTGAGGTTCTGGAACATATTCAGGATCCAAAGTCATGTATTACCAGCCTGATTAATTTATTAAAACCTAACGGGAAACTTATTCTTACAACACCTTATAATGAGAAGATTGAATATTATCTCTGTGTCCATTGCAATAAACCAACTCCTAAACATGCTCATTTACATTCTTTTAATGAGGATAATATAATCCAGTTCATCCCACATACGGGCATAACCTGGTCAAATAACTTACTCATTAACAGGTATCTGTCACTTATAAGATCATATATTATTCTGAAGTATTTACCCTATACTTTTTGGAAGGCCATTGATAGTATTTTCAACAAACTTTTTGGTAAACCAACCCGATTGCAAATCGTAATATTAAAATTATTATAAAAATATATAACAGTCAGAATCACTTAATTAATGTGCATGATTCGTGAAGAATATATTATTTTATAAATGGCATTTTAAATAAATATTCTCCCGAGGATATTTCACAGATTGTCTTACCCGAGGAAGTTTTTATATTTATAATATCTATTGATGTTTTAACCGGGATGTCATTTTCCCTTATCTTTTCAGGATCAGCCTGGGGGAGAGTAACCATGGCTTTGCAATTGGCAGGAATAATTACTTTCAGTATAAAATTGTTGTCCTCAATTTTCCAGTTACTGGTAATTTTGCCATGAACGGTATTAAATGTTGTTTCAGCCCATGTCAGATCACCAACAACCTCAGGAGCTATCAGAATATTGTTATATGATCTGGAGTTGGCTTGCTGACGTATGCCTCCAACTCCGCTATAGAACCACTCCATCAGATGGCCGAGCATCATATGATTATTTGAAACAAATTTTAATGCAGCCCATGATTCAGTCAAGGCAGTAGCACCTTTGGATAGCTGGTATCCATAACCAGGAACATCTGTTTTTGAATTCATCTCATATATTAACTGTGAAAATCCTTCCTGTTCAAGAGCTCTTAACAGATACCTGTATCCGATATCGCCAGCAGTGAGAGCTTTATTACCAGCGTTTATTGATTTAATAAGGTTCTCAACCACATCTTTTTTGTAACGATCTTCAACCATGCCGAAGAACAGGGGCATTGAGTAAGCGGTCTGACTACCAGTAGAATAGATTTTTGTTTCAGGGTCAAAAAATTTAGAGTTGAATGCTTTTTTGATGTCTTCAGCCAAGCCAGTATAAAAGAGAGCATCTTCAGTTTTCCCTAACAAACCGGCCATTTTACTAAGAAGATTTGCATCGTAATAGTATATTGCAGTAGCAGTTACTGCTTTGGGAGTAAGCTGAGCCTCACCGGGAAATTCTGGTCCAAGATCATACCAGTCACCTAATCCATGAGTAAGAATATTTTTATCAGACATTTCATGCAAATAATTTACATATTTTTTCATCATTGGATATGCTTTTCTGACAACTTCAACATCGCCATACCATTCATACATATCCCAGGGTAATATTACACAGGCGCTTCCCCATTCAGGCGAATCGCGGAATCCGGCGGTGAAGGGAACGTACTCAGGGGCAATATCAGGCACAAGACCATTTTCCAGTTGTGCATCGATCATGTCATCAATGATTTTATCGTAGAGGTTATGTATGTCATAGATGTATTTAATCGAATTGCCCATTAGATGAGTTTGCTCAAGCCATCCAAGTTTCTCCCTGTGGGGACAGTCAGTAGCAACACTGGCCAGGTTACTTTTTATTGACCAGTTGATCAGATCATAAATTGAATTGAAAAGTTTATTGGAACATTTAAAACTACCAACTTCAGGTGATGAATTTCTTGTATGCAATAACTGTATATTAGAAATTACAGGAAGATTTTCTGGATTAGGATAATCAGTGGGTACGGCTCCGTTTAACTGGACATATCTGAAACCGTAATATGTAAAACGGGGCATCCATATTTCTTCATCTTCACCCTTTAAAGTATATGAGAAATAGTGAGGTCCACCGGTAGCTTCTTGAGATACAAGAGAATCCTCATCCAGAAGTTCTCCCGGGATGAACCGGACTTCCTGTCCCTTTTCTCCTTTAATATTTATTTTTATTATACCTGATGCATTTTGCTCAAAGTCATATACATAGGAATTCTCCTCTTGAAGTGAAATTACTTTATGATCAATAGCTTCCATTATTTTCACCGGATAATCTTTTTCAGGTTTTAGTTCCCCTGATGGCTCTTTTACAACTAATACGTTTTTCCACTCTGAATCATTGAATCCGGATTTATTCCAACCGTCCTGTTCCAGCCTGGCATCATAATCTTCACCTCCGTAGATACTTGAAAATGTGATTGGGGAAGAGATAGTTTTCCAGGTTTTATCGCTCGTTATAACATCTTTGGACCCATCATTATATTGTATTTCCAGCTTCAGGATCATTTTTGGTGCCCCATAAGCTATAGTTAGCTTTCTGTAGCGTTCTCTGTTAATGTTATAGAATCCGTTTCCAACAATAGTTCCAATTGCATTTGATCCCTCTTTCAGGTTTCCCGTAACATCAAAAGTGTTATAGAGACAAGTATTCCTGTAATCAGTCCAGCCGGGAGAGAGAAAATGAGCTCCAATCTTATCTCCATTGATATACAATTCGTACTGCCCCAGTCCGCTTACAAAGACAAAAGCCCGGGTTATTTTCTTTTCCAGAGTAAATTCTTTTCGGAAGCAGGGAATGGTGGTTCGTTTTTCAGCAATATTACCAAGATCGTTGCCCATGCCATGTACTCCGGGGACTAGTAATAATGAATCAGGGATATCTTCATATCCTATCCATTTTGCTCCATTCCAATCGATTTTATCAAACAATCCGGTGACAAACATACCGGATGAACACCAGGCAGATGGTTTATCATTTCCGTCCCAGACACGGACTTTCCAGAAATACTGATTGCCCGGGTTTAACGGAGGTCCATTGAAAACTATCCAGGCTGACTCTCCTGAGAGAATTTTTCCGGAATCCCAGATGTCACCTTTGTTCGTTTTAATTGTTTTGTTATCTGAACTAACAATAATCTGGTAAGCAGTCTGAATTTGTCTTCGTTCAGGCGATTTGATTATCCAGCTAAAATCAGGAATCTTATCTGTTCCAACCGGATTATCTAAGCCATTGCATTTTAATTGCGAAACAGCCAGTGTGGAATCAGGGTTATTATCACAACTATTTAATAATAAACATGAAATAATAGCAATTGTTACATGGATTTTCATTTTTAAGTTTTAGTTTAGAATGATTGTTTTTTTATTTATCTCAAGTTAAACATATTTTTTGACATATTTGGATTTGTGTCTAATTGTTAAGAGTTTAGGTTCTGTTTTTGTTCGCAGTTTTAGATCGGTTACAACTATTAATGTTTATTATTTAAACATAGGGTGATATATTATTGAATATTAATTTTTATGAGTATCCGGAATCATGCATAAAAAATATCAAATCGCTTGAAAATCAATGGGTTCTTATTCATGATTGCCGATACTCATTATTTTTATTAAGTATACCTAGAGGGTTAAATTTGATTTATAATTCTTATTTTAGACGATAAAAAGAGATTAATTATGAGATATCGAAAACTTGGCAGAACAAATTGGGAAGTAAGTGAAATTGGTTATGGAATGTGGGGAATGGGTGGCTGGACCGGCTCAGATGATGATGAGTCGATGAAATCACTTCAGCATGCTGTTGATCTGGGTTGTAATTTTTTTGATACGACCTGATGCAATTTCATACATGGGAAGACCTATGGCTGGAAGATGACAGATGGGTAGCAAAAATGATGGACCTGAAATCTCAGGGACTATTTAATGCCATAGGGATTAGTTTGAACAGGTGGGAACCATGGAATGGTGTAAAAGCCGTAAAAAGCGGCATTGTTGATTCTGTACAGTTGATATATAATATATTTGATCAGAATCCTAAAGATGACCTTCTTCCGGCCTGCAGGGAACACAATGTTGGTGTTATTGCCAGAGTACCTTTCGATGAGGGATCTCTGACAGGAATACTTACCAGGAATACAACCTGGCCAAAGGGAGATTGGCGTAACACATATTTTGTTCCTGAAAACCTGATTCCAACAGTTGAACATGCTGATGCGTTAAAACCATTGGTGCCAAAAGGAATGACAATGCCGGAAATGGCTTTGAGATTTATTCTGGGTGAAGAAACAATAAGTACCATTATTCCCGGAATGAGGAAACTTTCACACACCGAAATGAATATTGCTGCCAGTGACTCCGGTCAGCTGGATAAAATATTGATGAAAAAATTGGAACAACACCGCTGGGATCGTGAACCAACCGAGTGGTCACAATAATCAAGTAGTTATTCCTATTTTTACATCCCCCTGCCCCCGTTGACTTCGTCGATCCCCATGGGATTCAAAGGGGGAATTCTTATAAAGTATATCCATGGGCCAATTGTTAATGATGTTCGATTCTTGAGTTATTCATTGATTTGAAAACTATCAAAGGGCAGGTTACCGTGGTCATATACACCGGATTTTGTCGATGACCTGATGGATGAAAACATTCGTAAGGAGCTCCGAATTCACCACCTTTTCTGAAATCGTTTGTACGCAGGTTTTCAATGAATTCGCTGGCCAGTTTTTGAGCAAGAGTGAAATCAGCTTTTGCAATTGCATAACAAACCCACCCAGTGGGAGTACCCCAATATGCTCTATACTGCCGCCCATTGTGATCCATGACTGATCGCATTGTGTTGAGGCAGTAAGAAGAAGCATATGTTTTTGTTCCTCAAAATTAATGAAGCCACATTCAATTGACATGGCATAATCGCGGATCCAGAAAGAGGGATAACTATCTCTTCCTCCTGGTCTGATAAGACTTCCTCCAGTATTATTGGGTCCGAATTGGCTTGATACTACTTGTCCCGGGTAAATATGCGAACTGTCAACAACATCTTTGGTTATTCTTCTTAAAAATTCAAGATTACTTTTTGAAAGAATGTTTTCTCTCACATCATGTTTTTTTTGTGATGTTCCATTATAGCAGGATAGGACGAGAAGTAAGAAAAAGAGATTTAGGATTTTGAAATTTAATTGATTAAGTTTCATGGCGATTTTAGATAATCAGAGCTGTTTTTCTCCATACTTTGTTTGCACTTTTATTTTCCAACTTAATATTAATTAATTTTTTCACAAAAATTTGTTTCAAAATCAGTTGTATTAACCCAGCCTGCATCTTTGGGTGTCAATTCTCCATTCATAAATCTATTATAGAAATCAACCCCTGATTTCTGTGCATAAGGGTATTTATCAAAGATATCTCCATTGCCCAGTACCCTTGGGTCATTTTGTTCCCTGAGCTCATTTTCTAGTTGTTCTCTGAGCTCATTTTTCAAGGAATTAAGATCTGAATCACCTGCGAGATTATTAATACAATCAGGGTCGGTGGTAATATTATATAACTCTTCTTCTAGCCTCTTCCCGAAATTGAGATTCCAGAATTCCTGAGATAAACCTTTACGTCTCATATTCAGTATTACTGATTTTGTTGGACCTCCATCACTATTAAGGTAACCTGTTTCCGGATTACCTGCAGGCCATCTCTCAGTCTTGAAGTTTTTAACGTAGAGGTAACCCTCTTTGACTATACCTCTGATTGGATAACCAATGTCATCGGGTCGTCCAATATCGTGACGTTCTTTTCCAATTAAAACATGATCACGGTTTTTATCAGTTCGACCTTCTTTCCCTGATGAAAAAAGATTTGTAAAACTAAGGCCCTGAATTGGTTGCATTCCAATCTCCTGATTATTTATTCCTGCTGTTTCCATTAAAGTTGGAGCAATATCGATAAAGCTGATATAGTCATCTATTATGCGCCCCGGGTTTTTTATACCTTTTCCCCACATTATAGCCATTGGAAGGTGGTTTGAATATTCATAAGCCTGACCTTTTATTCGTGGGAATGGCATCCCATTATCAGCTGTAACAATTACAATTGTATTATCGAGTTCACCTCTCTTTTCCAGATTTTGGAGCATCTTAACCAGGTGACTATCAAAATATTCTATCTCAAAAGCATAATCAAGCATATCATTACGTACCGAATCATTATCGGGCCAGGATTTCATAACATTCATTATATCAGTAAGCCGTTTCCCCCCTTTTGTTACACCTGACTCATACTCATAACCCCTATGAGGTTCGTAGGAACCATACCAGAAACAGAATGGGGTAAGATTATTATTCGAATTGAGAAAAGCTTCAAAATTGGCTGCATAATCAATTTTTGAAATACCTGTTGCGGGAGGATCGGTTGTATGTTCATTAAATCGTTTTCCGGTTAGTTCTCTTGGTATTCCTGTGCTGTCAACGGCTACTCCCGGAGCCCAACCTTTTGCAGTATGCCCCACATAGTATCCATTGTTATTCAATGATTCCATGAATGTTGTAAACTTAGGAGGGAAGAAAGGAATATGATTAGCTGCCTCTTCCAGTTGCCAGCTGTTTCTCCCTGTGAGGAAACAGGCACGTGAGGGAGAGGATTTGGCATTTGGAGTATAGACATTATTGAATAGAATTCCCTCTCTGGCAACCCTGTCGAAGCCGGGAGTATTAACAAACTGACTGCCATATGCGCCCATGTGGGGAAAGGAGATATCATCACCCATAGCTATCAGAATATTTGGCCGGTTCTTGCTCAGGTAATCATCTGTTGGATTATTGCATTGGATTAATATACAAGGAGATAATGCAATTATACTCTTTAAATAAATGTTTTTCATTTGATTTTGTTATTATAAAACAGGTTTAGTATTTTTTGCATCAGATGATAAAAATAGTAATGATCTACAGATTATTAGTAGAAAACAGACATAAAGGGCTAAAATTATTGCTGTAAGTTGTACTTTCAGTGTTGAATTAAATATTCAAGTCATATTACTTATGTTTCCACCAATAATAGATCAAGCCTTTAAAATGAGACCACAACAACCTTTGGCTTTTCAGCCGGTAGTTTTTCCCCTGATAAGCATGTATGACTTTTACTGTTGATAAACACACTATTTCGTAGCCTTGCTTTTTTAAACGAAGGCAATAATCAGCATCTTCCGGGCCATAAAATATATTTTCATCTAACAGACCGATAGTGTTTATTGCTTCACGACGGATCAGTTGACAGGTACCCATGAGATAGCCAGGGTGATAAGGTTTTTGAGCCTTTATTTTGTCGTGATAAGGATTTTGAATTGGTTTCCCTAAAAGTTTTTTAATAATGCGTTTGCATTTAACTCTCACTGAAGGTAATGGAAGAGCATTTACTTGTAACGAGCCATCCTGATTAACCAATTGGGGTCCTACCATAGCACATTCAGGTTGTTGATCAAGATATTCACACAACTTATCAATAGCATGGGGAAGAACAATTGTATCATCATCCAGAAATAGCACATACTCTCCACCGGAAGCTTTTATTCCCTGGTTACGGGCCCTGGCAACCCCAAGGTTGTGATGGTTTTGGATGAGGGTCGCTTCAGGTAGTAGTGTCTTAATAAGTATTTGTGAACCATCGGTGGAACCATTGTCCACAACAATCCATTCAACCGGTTGAGTTCTGACAGTAGCTTGCAGTGCCTTAACGCAAGTTTCTATATGTCGCTGTGAGTTCCAGGTGAGAATGATTATACTTAATTTCATCAGCCAAACATTTTTATTATGAATGATTTGAGGGCGCTGTAGAAATCGCCAAAGTTGTGAAATTGTTTTAAATGACGAAATATTAGGGACGGGCGCATGAAGAAATTGAAGTTTGAACAGAATAGTATCCGTTCCATCTGCTTTGAAGTGAGAGAAGGGTATTCAAGAATGGATTTCCGTTGTACATCAGTAGGTTTGTATTCTCCCCCTTTGATCCAACCCTTTAGTTTGGCCAATTCATAAAATTTTGTGCCGGGAAAGGGCGATACAATGTTTATCATCACCTGGCTAACATTAAGCCTTTTTGCTGTTCGAATGGTATGCCGGATTGTCTCTTTTGTTTCAAGCGGGCTGGTGCCAATTAGTATGTTGAGTTTTACCGGGATGTTAAGTTGCGTGAGAAGGGTGATTGCATTTATTATCTGTTCTTCAGTCAACCCTTTTTTGATGAATTTCAAAATTTCGTTATTAAAGGATTCAACTCCAAGGTCAATATATTCGCACTTTGAGTTAGCAAGAATGTCAGATATTTCAGGCGTAATGGCATCTGCCCTGGCTTGACAACCCCAGTGTAAATCATATTTGTTAAGTGAGTTAACAATCCCTTGCAGACGATTTGGATCCCAGATAAAGTTATCGTCAATAAATGCAATAGATTTATATCCCTGACTGTTTAAAAGGGCCAGTTCATTGTCAATATTTTGAATTGAGCGGATAGTAATCGGAGGCTTTTTCCCGGTAGATGTCTTTGATTCAATTTCACGGGCAAAGGTCAATGATCCGGGTACACAAAATATACACTGGTAAGGACAGTTTCGTGAGGTGATAACAGAAGTATATGGTGAATGTTTTAATTTGGGATTACGGTAAACTAATCCATTTATTAAATGACGTGCCGGAAAAGGAAGTTGGTCCAGGTCTTCAATCAGGTTTTCAGATGTTGTGTTAAAAATATTCCCTTTCTCATCCAGGAAGCTGATTCCTTTAACTGACTGGAAAGGTTGTTGTTGTTCAATGGCATTTAATAGATTGATTGCGGAGGTTTCCGGTTCGCCCCGGGCAATTATCACCCTGTTGTTTTTAAGATATTTATCAGTGAAATAGGCAGGACCTGGTCCCATTAGCAATATCCATGTTTGTGGATGTAATTTGTGAATGATATCAATTGCCTGGCAATCCGTCTTTATAGCCAGGTTGACACTCCAGATGCAATAAATATCAGTATGGTGGTTTTGTAAAAATGTAATAAAGCTTTTTTTGGTGCCCTTAGCTATTACGAAGTCGTGATATTCAACATGATGGTTGTGTTTTTCAAAAAGGGCAGCAATAGTGAGTTCGAATATGTTTGGCATGGGATATACCATCCTTGTGCAACCTGCAGAGCGTTCAGCTGCCTTAAATCCGTCAAGGGAAGGGGGTACTATGAAGCTGATCTTCATCAATATATGACCGTTAATTTAGTCTAGTTTTCAATTTTTGCTTATTAGAATTACCATACTTTTAATACCACTTTCCCGCTCTTAGTATTAACAAAAGGACCTATAGGATTATTATCAGAGGAACGTAAATTACCAAAGTAGTCTCTATCAATAATAAGTGATGTGCCATCCGGATTATCGAATGCTGCATTTGGGATCTTAGCCTTGCCTAACAGACCAGTGGTAATGATGGGGCCTGTCTTTTTAAAAAAAGGCTGATCAAATTCGAATGATAAAAATACATTATCCCCTTCTTCTACCAGATTAATATGTGGATTAAATATTGTAGATCCAATATATTCTTTTTCCAGATCAGATGGTTTTGCACCGTAATAATAAATATTATCACTAATCCAAACCGGTAGTTTTGCATTGTTGTATCCTTCCAATCCATACTTAAATTTACTCTCACTTTTTATTTTGTTTCCATTACCAACAAATACATTATTATAGAATCTGTCATCACCTGAATAGATGGTAGAGAGTCCTGCGACTTCAGTAGAGTGGGGAAGGTGATAAGGAGTAAATCGATTTGGTTCGCTCCACATATAAACCGATCCGGCAATGAGATTATGAACGTATGCTCCGCCTTCCGATTGGGTTTTAATGGATGATGTTGACAACATAATATTGTTGTCAACAATAAACGGCCCATGATTTACTTCCAGGAAGAGATCTTCCAGGTCGTTATTATAAAAGAGGTTTCCGGAAATCCGGGTTCCCTGCGTCATCCAGTCAAGCCATAAACCCCGGCCACTATCATGAATCCTGTTTTTTCGTATGGTTGCATCAATTGCAGCATGAAATTTTATACCCCCAATTTCAGCACCTGTAAATTGTCTCTTTGTCCAGATATTAAAAATATGATTATTCTCAATAATGCTAAATGCAGCACCCATACTGCCGCAAATACCTGTTTGTTCACAGTTAAATATGATGTTGTTTCTGATAATATGTGAACCGACATGATCCTTATCCCATCCATTTCTAAGGGTTCTGAATGTTACCTCAACATAATGAATAGAACCATCAATACTTTTATCTGCTGACCAGACATTATGGCCAGTGCTTCGTTCTTTACCTAAAGTGATCCCGGAACATTTTGAGTTGCTAATTATATTATTTTCGATAATCCAACCCTTATTCCAATGGGTAGCTATCATCCCAATCTGTTCAGCAGTAGGAGCGCCCCATTGTGTGGCAGCCTGACTTATACTAAACCCACTGATGGTTATGTAATCAATTCCAGGTTTATCGGGATAGAAGCAGGTTCTTCGTGTGCTTATCTCTATAAGCTCCTTATTTGGATTGGCTTTTTGAAAGTTTGCCCAAATGGTAGTGGTGTTGGAATTGCTTTCACAGTACCATGTGTAAGTTGAGCCTTCTTTATCTTTTATGTCGCTATTTGCTACAGGATATATTACCTTTTCCAAGGTCTCCTTTTCATACAATGACTTTCCATTCAGGAACACTTCCCCTGTATGATGTATTCTGCCAAGATCAGTAAACCAGTCACCGTATATTGAATCCTGATATGGATTATAATCTCCGAAAAATGAATTGGGTAGAGTGACTTTCCAGACCCCAGTCTTCTCCTTCTTCCAGCCTGTAACTATTTCAGAACCTTTTATTTCAACCTTTTCTCCCGGAGCTGCGCGATAAACAATTCGCTCTGCCTCACTATTACCACCACGAGCAGGATTGATCCATTCACGATATGTTCCCGTATGGACTGTTATTATATCGCCAGGTTGTGCTAATTGAGCTGCAAAAGAGATCGTTCTGAATGGTGTTGATGCAGAACCTTCATTTGAATTGTCACCATTGACTGAAACATGAAACTCTTTTGCAAAAACATTAGTTAAAATGGTGAATGGAATTACTAAAATCAGGAATCGTTTCATAATTCTGTTTATTAGAGTAAATTATTTTCTGTCAGTATTGAAAAAGAATTGAACAGTATAGTATATTCAGGTGAGAAAATCATTTAAGTGTAAAGGTAAATTCCTCATCGGTTGAATTTTCTAATCGCTTCAATCATGGCAACTATATTTTCCACCGGAACATTTGCCTGGATGTTATGTACCGTATTAAAAACGAACCCACCGTCTTTAGCAAAAATTTCGCAGTGCCTAAGTACTTCTTCTTTCACTTGTTGAGGCGTCCCGAAAGGCAGGGTTTTTTGGGTATCAATTCCTCCACCCCAGAATGTCAGCTGTTTTCCATAAGTCTTTTTCAGATGTTTGGGATCCATCCCAGTGGCACTTACCTGTACCGGATTAATGATGTCGAACCCTGCATCAATAAAGTGCTCCATGAAGTTCTCAACTGCCCCGCAGGAGTGTTTAAAGGTAAGCCATGAGGTATTAGTATGAATCCATTCATTGATCCTCTGATAATAAGGCAGCCATAAGTCATCAAATTGTTCAGGAGAGCAAAAGGATGAATCCTGGGTTCCAAAATCGGTACCGCAAATGAATACAACATCAATATTATCCTCAACTACTGCATATAGTTTTTTAAGATTTTCAACTGCCAGTGCACTTTGACGATCAAATACCTCTTTTACATGATCACTTCGCATTATTGTACTCATGTACCATTCTGCCACACTGCGAATACCCTTCGGATCTTTTAATTGCATTCCGGGAACCAGAGCAATATCACCTAATGCAGTGCCACCCAAACCTGCAACCACTCCTTTTCCTGTAGCACGAGCCCTGATTGTTTCGTTTTTCCAGTGTTTTAATGTTTCGTCGGAGACAGGTGAAAATTCCTCAAGGTTATCTTCTGGTTTCAGAGTCTTATCATCAATGACAGCTTGTCGTTCAATGGCATCAAAAAAGTAGCTCTTCAGAGGCATTTTTGCTGAAGGAGGTACTGAAGTGTCTCCTCCGGGGAATGAGAGCAAATCGCCCTTTTCATTGTTTAGTGTGCTAAAATTCTCCGGAACCAGTACTTCCTGTCCCCAGAACGTTTTGAAAAGTTTCAATGGTGGCTGATTGTTGTAACCAAACATATTATCGTGACTCCAGGCACCGATAACATCAATTCCGATAGCTTCAATAAGATCATCCTCAACCAGACCCAGCATTTGATATGGTTCAATTACTCTGACGGGTTTTTTTTCAAGGCCATAGTGATTACGGAGATTTTCCAAAGCCAGAACATGTATACCAGTAACAGCAGTGGCGCCCATATCAAATACAATTCGTTCCGGCTCCTGATGATTAAGTGTTTGCTGAAGTAAATTTTTGGAAATCATATAATTAAAAATTTAAGGTATTGTTTATTAGTATTATAAGTTGTCTTCAGTTTTAATGATATTTATATCCACCAAATAGCCGAGGCGGCAATTTACCAAGAATCTACACAATGATAACAAATATACTTCTCTTTCGGGAATGAGGAAGAGTTCAAATACGCATTGAACAATCCATTTTTTTCTGATAACAGCTGCAAATCCCGAGTTTTCCAACAGATCTTTTGATAGAACAGTTTTCTGGTTAGCGTAAATACTTTTTATTCTAACCCGGTCTGTTTCCAGATCCTCTGCATTTTGACAATAAATAACTATTTCATAGTCTTCTTCCTCATCCAGAAATGTCAATGGAATCACAACTTGCCGTGGCTGACCGGAAGTCAATGTTCCAAGAAACCAGGTATCTTCACTCTTCCTGACAATAGTAGCATATTCACCTATTTTCCCTCCCATTTTTTCAGGAATTCGTGGTGCAAAATAACAGTTTGTATTATCTCCGGCACCTGCAATCATGCGGGTAAAAAGAGTAACCAGAGTATGCTCGGTTGAGGGGCTCTCTTCATCGCCACGAATGCCTTCCTGTGTTCCAACATTCACAAACCCATACTTCAGACCTTTAATCCCCCACGATTTATACAAAGGAAGAATGTCATCCAATTGTTTTTCCATAGTTCTTCGGTTCACATAAAGAATTATCCCAATTTCCTTTATATTTTCATATTCAATAATCTTTTGCAGGTCAAGCGGTCCGGGTGATCGTTTTGGGTCAACATATTGAAGATTATGTTTAGCTGCAAAGTCAATACACGCCATACCTCCCTGAGTGGTAAGAGTTACTTCCCGAATAACTTTGCCCGGAATAATCCATGAGTCATCTTCCAGTTTATTTGGCTCATTCAGATTCAGAATGAAGAAGTTATTTTCTAATAATTCTCCCGGACTTTCAGCAACCATGATGTACCGCCATGGAGTAATATAAGCGGCCTTATCGAGATCAACATCACCATCCAATGTGACTTGCAGGCTTAATGGATTCGCCGGGTCTTTTATGAATTTCATCCGTGCAAAATCAACCAGGGCAGCTTCTCCAAGGGCTAAAAAGGAAGTGTCATTCTTCCTTATTACCAGAGGTCGTTCACAGGCAATATTAATCTCACTTATATTCTCTTTTTTATATGTTCCCTGGGCTTTTTCTGTAACCCATTCTTCATCTTTAAAAGTTTGTTTCACTCCTTTGATATGATATGCATTCCATGATTCATTATTATCAAAAACGAACCTCCCTAAATTGGCTGTTACAAGCGGAATGTTCGAGTCAAAAAGTGTAAGTTTTAAGCATGAATCCTCCATTGCAATTTTAGCCACCAGGTTCCTGGAGGGACTTTTTATCTCAAAATGTTTTCTGGCACATGAGATATTAACAAAAAGAAGGAAGAGGATGGATAAACCTATTAATCTTTTCATATAGTATTATTTTAGTCTGTTACCAGCTTCTTCAATAGCTATAATATCTTCTTCCGGAAAAGATCCGTTACCCATTGGCCAGGTGAACATCCTGCCAGGAGTAAGCTCAGGATGATACATGTCAGCAATGTTAATTTTAACAAGTTTTTCAATTTCGATTGTTTTAAAGACTATTAAGAGCTAATATCCGAATCTGCTTAAATGGTATTTCTATCCAAGGGCAACATCGAGTAACATCATAGTAGCAAAGCCTAACATTGCTCCAACGGTCGACAGGTCAGTTTCATTACCTGTTTGTGATTCAGGTATTAATTCTTCCACGACAACAAATATCATTGCACCTGCGGCAAAAGAGAGAGCATAAGGAAGCAGAGGAGTTATCTTTAAAACCATAAAGGCTCCCAGTACCCCTGCCATAGGCTCTACAATACCAGACAGTTGGCCATAGGTAAATGCTTTTAATCTGGAGAATCCTTCGCGTCGGAGCGGTATAGATACTGCTGCGCCTTCAGGAAAATTCTGTAATCCGATACCTATTGCGAGTGCAACAGCTCCGGCAAGCATTCCGGTATCCGGATTATTTGTCAAAGCACCAAAGGCCACACCAACAGCTAATCCTTCCGGAATGTTGTGAAGTGTTATGGCAAGAACAAGTAACACACTACGTTGCCATGATGTTTTTATCCCTTCCGCTTTATCAATTGATAAGCCCAAATGTAGATGTGGTAAGATTTTGTCAATTAATAATAAGAAGGCTCCTCCTGCTAAAAAACCAATCACAGCAGGCATCCATGGGATATCTCCACTTTCTTCAGCCATTTCGATAGCTGGCTTTAACAACGACCAGAAACTCGCTGCAATCATAACACCAGCAGCAAAACCAAGCATTGAGTTAAGGACCTTTTGGTTAATGGTCTTAAAAAAGAAAACCATAGATGCTCCTAATGCTGTAACTGCCCATGTAAAGAGAGTGGCCAGGAGCGCCAAAAAGATGGGGTTATATTCTAGCAAGCTATCTAATTCCATTTTTCCCATGGTAAGAATTTAAGGTTTGATTCCTTACCAAACCATGTGGCCATAGCTAATGCATATCCTCTAATAGTAAGTGCCTGAGGTGAAACAATATGAAAACTTTCGCCAATAGCATTATTCCTGTTATTTATCGCTTTGATAAAGGATTGAGCAACATCGTCAGCATGGACATGATGTACAGTTTCCATACCTAAATTTGGCAATAAAACTTCATCTCCGTTAGCCAGTTTATTAAATATATCAGGATTAAAATTTCCTGCCGGATTGAGAGGAATCCATCCTGGTCCCACTATATGTCCCGGATGTAAGATAGTCACAGGGAATCCTGTTTTACGGGAAATTGAAAGCAGGTAAGATTCAGTCGCAGCTTTTTTAATTCCATAATCTCCAAAAGGCTCACGATGTTGAGATTCATCAGTAGGTACTTGTTCGCTATGACCATGAACCCATATTGTTCCGCAATGTAATAGATGTTGTATCTTCCCCTGAAGTGGTTCTGCAAGCATTCTGGCACTCTCCGGAGAAAAGCAAATCAGATCTATTACTATATCAGGTGCTAAATCAAGGATCTGTTTTCCAAAACTTTTTTTTCTATCCGCCTCGACACGGTCAATCTCAACCTGTTTAACCAATTTCCACGCTGCATGAGATTGGTAGGGTTCGCTTTTTTGACGGCTGACTGATATTACTTCATGTCCTGCCATAACTAAGCGTGGGACTAAAAATGTGCCTACATGTCCGGTACCTCCTATAATTACAATTCTCATATTGTCATTTTTATTATTTCATATCTTTTTCTTGCATTTTACATGAACCGGGTTTTCACCGGTTATTGTTAAAACATTTGAATTCTCAATTTTTTGTAAAGTTTCGGATCGTGGTTGGTGGCCATCTTCAATTATTATTGTTCCTTCTCGCTTTACCAATCGACTTAGTTCTTTCAAAAACTCTTTTGGTTGTTCAATCATATGAAACATATCCAAAGCGAAGACCACATCGGCAGTTTCGCTGGCAATAGATGTATTGTATCCGTTTGCCAAGACTGTTTCAACATTTTCCAGATTAAATCTTTTAATTTTCTCTTTTACCTTTTTAATAGCCAGAGGATGAATATCAACAGCGATTACTTTTCCAGCTTTTCCAACAGTATCAGAGGCTTTTCTGATATATCGTGCAGGACCACAGCCGTAATCAATTACTGTATGCCCATTTTTCAGATCAAGTGTCTTAAAGTGTTTATTTGATTGTTTTCCAAACAGATCCATCAAATTCATTATTGCAGTCATAATTCTGAAAGCAATATTGGGGATTGTCTCCCGGTTATTTCCTAATAACTTCTCGCTATTTGTTCGTTTTGTATTCATTATCCTTTTAAATATGGGATCACTGTTGTTTAAATATAATATATTCTCAATATTAACCACCTAATAAGTGTTGTTTATACACTTATTAATTATTAATTGACGATTTACTTTCAGCATTTAACTCACTTAAAGAATTCTATCCTTGTAGCTGACAGCAAATGCGTTTTGCCTTTCAATTAATCAATATTTGATTGTTGAATTAAGCAGAATTATTTGAGAGGAGTCCTTTATTCTATATTTTTTTTCAGATGTTGATTTAGGAATTTCTCCATTGCATTGTAAAAGTCAAACTGGTTCTCCTGGTTACGAAAGCCATGTCCTTCATTGTCTTTTACCATGTACTCAACTGAAATACCCCGATCTTTTAATGCGTTAACCATCTGGTTGCTCTCATCTATATTGACACGTGGATCATTGGCCCCCTGAGCTACGAATAGAGGAGTCTTGATCTTATCGGAATAAAAAACTGGTGATGCTTCATGCATCAGGATGCTGTCTTTGACAGGATCTCCAACCATCTCGTACATCATCTCTAACAAAGGCTTCCAATATGGAGGTATTGTTTTCATAAAAGTAAAGAGGTTTGAAACGCCTACATAGTCAACAGCAGCAGTATAGAGATCAGGAGTGAAAGCTACTCCGGCAAGTGTAGCATAACCACCATAGCTTGCCCCATAAATGGCAATTCGAGACTTGTCCGCTATTCCTTTTTCGATAAGCCAGTTAACTCCATCAGTTATGTCATCCTGCATCGTCTTACCCCATTGTTTGAAGGAAGCTTGCCAGAATTCTTTTCCATAACCTGTAGAGCCCCGAAAATTCATTTGAAATACAACAAATCCACGATTTGCAAGAAACTGCACTTCAGGATTAAAGCCCCATTGATCACGGGCCCAGGGACCACCATGAGGATTGACGACTACAGGCATGTTTTTAACATTATCCATGTTGTAACCTTTAGGTAATGTCAGATAGCCATGAATAGTAAGTCCATCGCGACTGGTGTATTCTACAGGAACCTGACTGGCCATTTCTTCTTCATCTAACCATGCCGCGATATCTGTAATTTTGTCGAGGGTTCCTTCATTCTGATCATAAAGGTAATATGTCCCCATTGATTTATCACTGGAAGCATATATGATACTTAGATTCTCCGATTTGTCAAAAGATGAAACACCAAATTCTATATCTCCAAGCTTGCTTTTCAGCTCAGTTATCATTTCTTCAAACTTTTTATCGAAGAAATAGCGTTCACGCTTCCAGGAAGTGTATCTGGCACCGATTATAACCTTTCTTGTTCTGGAATAGCTCAGCTGATCAACATCATATTCAAGATTTTCATATAGTACCTTTTCTTCTTTCCCGGTATTAAGATTAAATTCTACAACAGCGGTTTTATCACGACCAAGATTTGAAAGAGCATATATGTTTTTATTGTCAAAAGTGAAAAATTCAGGTGACATAGTTTCCTTAAAACTGGTTGTTAGTATTGTTTTAAAAGGTTCTTTTTCTGTTTCCCGGTACAGAATTGAGTTGTTTACTCCATCAACAACTGCGATTGCAATCCGTAATTTCCCTTCATGATCAGTCATCCATCCGAGTATATTACCGGGGTTTTCGGCCAGCATTGTTATTTCACCGGTATTGATATCAAGACGATAGGGGTCGAAAACCTGAGGGTTTCGCTTATTCAACCCGATGATCATATAATTATCAATTTCAGGCAGGTCATCGATTATCTGGGTACGAACTTTATCGAAGTCGGTTAATCCTTTTAGATTGGCACCATCAGTATCAACGCCAAACAACTTAATATTTTCATCGCCACCATTATCTTTAAGGTATAGAATACGCTGGTTATTACCCCATGCAAAATTATAAATGCTTCTGGCTGTATCATAGGTTAATTGTGTAACAGTTTCTTTACCAATCTCCTGTACGAATACGTTCATCCTGTCTTTATAGGGAGCCATGTATGCAAAATGTTTTCCATCTGGAGAAAGTGCGAATCCAACTTTTTCCGGATTCCTGAAGAAATCCTCAACTGCATACTGCTTGGCTGGCAGAATAACCTCCTGATTATTACAACTATAGATTCCAATTGTAATTAAAAACAGGGCAATTGCCGTGAAAAATGAAGATTTTTTTTTCATAATACTTAATTATTGGTGATTAAATTTTTTTATTGCTCTTGTCAATTAATATGTGAAATGATGTTTTAGATTTTTAATTTATTTTGAAATAAACTTACTGATTATCAAAGATTAAAGTTCAGTAGAAAAAAGCATTCATGCAAAAATATTTTCATCATTTTTTAAATATGGCTTGAGATAACTTCGGTTTCTATTAATAAAAAAGGACATAAATTATATAAGTATCAGTAATCAATAACAAGCCTTCATTGATTTTCATGAGTTTTGTATTTTAGTATTCAAGATTGCCGATAGTCATCTAAATCAATAAATATATAGCTGTTAAGATTATTAAAATATCATTTTCTGATTTAATATAGTTTATCTTCATTTGTTATTTTTCGCAGTACTTTGCATGGATTTCCTGCGGCTACAACATCTGATGGAATATCCTTAGTAACCACACTTCCTGAACCAATTACGGAGTTGTCCCCAATGGAAATGCCCGGATTAATTGTAACATTTCCACCAATCCAAATATTGTCTCCAATGATAACAGGAAGAGCAAACTCATAATCCTGGCTTCTTAATTTATGATGTACCGGATGTCCTGCCGTGTAAATACTCACATCAGGTCCGAAAAGTACATTTTTCCCAATCGTGACTAAGACACAATCCAATATGATGCAATTAAAATTTGCGTAGAAATTCTCTCCTATTGAAATGTTGTAACCATAATCACAACGAAATGGGGGTTCAATAAAGAATGATTTACCAGTTTTGCCAAATAATGTTTTGATAATACTATCTCGTTTTTTTATTTCATCCGGAGGCAAAGCATTGAATTGAAAGATCAGTTCTTTTGCATATTGTCTTTCTGAGAGAAGTTCATCTCCAAATGCTTTATAGAGCTTTCCAGCCAGGCTTTTCTCTTTTTCACTTTTCATATATAATAATTTTCAAAGTATCTTCACTCCTTTTCAAATTCATAGTCTTTTTCAACTTTAGCAATTCTTGTTTTAAAGGATTGATACCATGTTGAACATCCTTTACCTCTGCCATTTCCGGATATCAGTTATCGCCCCTGGTCCTTATTGAGCTAAAGATAACAGCGTAATATGGTGGTGGTGGTGTAAGGGCTATCATATTGTAGTTGTTTAAGCAGACACCAAATTACAACATTTTAGGGATACCTTTGAGGAGTACACCTTTCTTTTATTAATTTGGTCGGACACTAGTATATTATTTTATTGAAAAACAAGGCATCAGACAAATTCTTCTATATATAATTATCTTATAATCTATATGTTATATGATAATAGTTTATTATATTTCAACTTTTATTTTGATTTTTTTAAAAATACAATACTCTTGAACCTAACTTTTAAACGCATGAAAAAATTTATTTTACTATTTATTAATCTTTTCATTGCCGGCTTGCTTCTTAGTCAGAACATAGTTCAGAAACAAGCATCTGACGATCGTACAAAGAACTTCCCAAAACAAAATGTATTTATTAGCAAGACGCCTGCGAGTCATAATTTGTGGGTTTTTATTCTTGCCGGACAATCGAATATGGCAGGCCGTGGACTTGTTGAGCCCAGTGATACTCTGCCTGATTCCCGCATATTAATAATAACAAAAGATAAACAATGGATTCTTGCCAAAGAGCCATTGCATTTCTATGAACCTGCTATGAGAGGTCTGGATTGTGGATTGTCCTTTGGCAGAGAAATACTTAAACATATTCCCGATTCTGTTAGCATTGCATTGATACCGTGTGCTGTTGGAGGTAGTTCTATCGGGCAATGGCTTGGCGATTCGCTTTTCAGAGATGTACAATTATTAAGCAATTTCAAAGACAAGGTCAATTTTGCAAAGCAATATGGCACAGTAAAAGGAATCCTCTGGCACCAGGGAGAAAATGATGCAACACAAGAATTGACACCAAAGTATAAAGAGAATTTGAAAAAATTAATTTCAGAATTCAGGAATTCGGCAGGTAATGATGAATTGCCATTTCTTATTGGGGAATTAGGAGCTTTCGCCATACCTGAGAGACAGTGTTACTGGGATTCCATTAATCACATTATTCATGCAGTTGCCGAGAAGGATAAAAATACTTTTGTAATTGGAACAGAAGATCTGGAAACCAAAGGCGATAATGTTCACTTCAACTCTGCAGGACAACGAAGTATGGGTTGGCGTTTTGCAAGAATATATGCAGGATATTATGTAAATGGCAGATATACGTATAAAGATAAAACAATTGGTAAAATATGCACCATTGAAAAACAATTGTACATTCCTTCACCAGACTCAACCACTGCAACCGATGTAAATATCCAATATATTGGCGCAGGTTTAAAACGTCGCGAAATAAGAGCCAACATATCTTCCAGCGACTGGACAGATATGCACCGTATGCGTGGTTCCAATGTAGGTTTGGATTCATTGAAATGTCCGGGTCGAAAGTGGTACAGTATAAGTGATAATGGTGGTTTAACATGGAGCGAAATAAAAGATCTTCGTTACGATACAGGCGAGCAATTCTACTCACCTGCCACTTTTGCAAAAACCATCCGATCCACTGTTACCGGAAAACTATATTGTTTCTTAAATATTAGTACAAGTCCCCCCGTAGGCAATGGTCCCAGATATCCCTTGCAGGTAGTAGAAATTGACGAAGATAAAGTTTGCTTAAAAAAAGAAACAGTAACCATTATTGACGAACTTAACCCGGGGCTGGATTCCAAACACCTTCAACTTTCCAATTTTGGATTGCTTGAGGATCGTGAGTACCAAACAATAGAACTCTACCTGACGCGACTTGGAGGACGTGGAGGAGGAGCTGGAATTTGGGATTCAGACACATATCGTTATGTCATAAGATTTTTGGAATAAAACAAATATTTACCAGCAAATTTAATAACACAATATGCTCCGGCAAAACCGGCGAGGGTTTATAAATAAGGACGTAAAAGCATAGTTGAAAAGATAATCTCACCTATGACGGAAATCGTCTCTTTGCTTCCTCAATAATTGCCTCTGTAGCGGTAGCACCTACTCTGGTAACTCCTAACTCTTTAACCTTTAAAAGCTGATCCAGATTACGAACACCTCCGGCTGCTTTGATCTGCACTGAAGATTTACAATGTTTTCTCATGAGTATTAAATCATGCTCAGTTGCTCCGGTGTAATTATAGTTACCATCCACTCCTTTAACAAAGCCATATCCTGTTGATGTTTTGACGAATGCTACATTATTTTCATTGCACAATTCACAAAGCCTGATTTTGTCATTATCATCTGTTAAAAAATCAGTTTCAAATATTACTTTCAGAATTGCTTTGTTGTGAATACATTTATTATTAACCTCTTTCAGTTCATTATTAATATACTCCCAGTCATGATCCAATACTTTCCCAATATTTACCACCATATCAACCTCTGTAGCCCCATCATTAATTACCTGTAATGTTTCAGCCATTTTAATATCAGTAGTACTATTACCATGTGGAAACCCGATTACCGCACAAACTGCAACATTGCTACCACTTATTAGCTGAGATGCCATTTTAACATGATAAGGCTTGACACATACCGTTGCAACATCATATTTCAATGCGATTTCACAATTCTTCTCTAAATCTCTGTCAGTAAAAGTGGGGTGAAGAATTGAATGATCAATCATTTTTGCTATTTCAATAATTTTAATCATATTTTTTTTTAGATCTATAGTTTCGATTTTCAAATTGCAGCATTATTATAATCAATGCATTTTGAGAGATAGGTTTATGAGGTTATTTTATCTTCATGAACATTCTTCTCAATCTTATTTTTTTCAACCCTTTAGCTTCCTTGTCGATTGATAGCCAGATAAATTTAGGTTTTCCAACAATATGATCTTCAGGAACAAAGCCCCAATACCTTGAATCGGCTGATCTATGCCTGTTATCACCCATCATCCAGTAATAGTCCATTCTGAAAGTATAACTATCTGCCGGGACATTATTAATGAAGATTTTATCACCTTCAACCCTAAGTTCATTATTTTCATAGACATCAATAATTCTATTGTAGAGACATATATTTGAGGTATCAATTTTTACTGTAGCCCCTTTTGAAGGAATCCATAAAGGACCGAAGTTATCAAGATTCCACCTGAAGTTTGCGTTATGCGGAAAGATAGAAGGGTTAGATTCATTTGCTTCAGCATAAAAGGGATTAATTGCGGTTATATTTGAGAATTTCGCGATTTTTTCAGAGCTCTCTTTAAGATCCCGTGCCGTACTTCTAACTATTTCATAATAACTGGGAATCTGATTCTCAACAACCACCGTATCACCTGCCGGGAAATTAAAGACAATTGGATCGTTATTTTTCACTTCCCCCGGACCAGCAAGTCTCTTATAAGGCCAATGGATAATATCGGACCATGATTTTCCTTTTGTAATAGGCATTGTATGCTGAGTAAAAGGAAAAGCAACTGGTGTATTGGGCATTCTGGGTCCATAGGCTATTTTACTCACAAACAGATGATCACCTATTAGCAGTGATTTTTCCATTGAACCTGTAGGTATCTTGTAGTTCTGAAAAAGAAATATGTTTATCAGCGATACAGCTATTATGGCAAATATCAATGCATCAAGCCATTCAATAAATGCATTGTTTTTGGCATTCCGTTTTTTCCAGAAGGCCCAGTTAACTCTCTTTGTAACATAAACATCGAACAGAATTGCCAGCCCGATAAGCAACCAATAATTTCCAATCCAGATTATTATAAGGAGATAAATGATTGCGGCAATAGAAAACCTGAAATATCTGTCAGATAGTATATTATTCATAAATGCATTATAGAGATTTCCTAAAAGTAAATATTATTAGCAGAAATATTTAACATTATTTATTGAATAATCAAGCTGGCAGGACTAATTCTATTAATTCATTTGTTTTGTGAAGGATATCAAATTATTTCTATTCCCAGTAGAGTACTTAAGCTCTTAAGTTCTCTTAAGGAAGATTCATAAAAATTAAATTTTTTAATTGGCATAATTTGTTTTTAATTATCACAATTAAAATCCTTAATTTAATCTTAATCTATAAACGTTTCTTTTAGAACTAATTTAACTTTCTTAATCTCTGGTTTTGATAGTTTTCCAAGATCTTTTACTATCCTTTGTTTGTCTATAGTCCTGATTTGATCAAGAATGATCCAACCAATCTTATTGTCATGCTTGATCTCTACACGAGTAGGATAATTTTTAGAACTTGTTGTCATAGGAGCTAATACGACTGTTTTTAAATGTTTATTCATCTCATCAGGGGAGATAACAACACAGGATCTTGTTTTCTTTATCTCTCCACCTATTGTCGGATCAAAGTTTACAAGGATGATTTGATATTGATTTATTTCCATTCTTCGGGATTTTCGTCTTCAAATATGTCTTTAATAATCAGCTTATCATCTTCGTTAGCATTCATCTCCCTGAAAGCTTTTTCCCATCCTTTTCTAGGTCTGGATAAAGGTTTTATTATAATCTGTCCTTTATCCAGGATTAGATCAACAGTATCCCGGATATTATATCTTTCAAGGAGGGTCTTACTCAACCTAATTCCCCTTGAATTGCCAATCTTTATAACTGGAACTTCCATATTGGATATTTTTATGTCAAATGTAATTACAAAGTTAGTACATATATTTCAATTTTGCGTTTTTTAATAAACATGCCCGGTTTATAAGAGGAAATTTATGTATTGATAGATTTATAAGTTTTTAAGGATTTCAACATTTTTCATAAAAGCGGGGGAATTGTACCATGGATCAAAACCGGGATTTTTGATAATAGCACCAGTACGGACGTTTATATAACCTTTTACAAATTGAGGAGCCAGTTGGTATAATAAATCAGAATTGTCATTTCTTGAGGGAGGTGTTTCAGTAAGTAGATTTTCAAAAGAGTAGTTTTTTATTCCAGCCTTTTCTAATTCCATTGAATAAAAATTTATAATATCTATTGAAATGCTAATAATTATAAGGTTCTCTCCATAATATTTCCGGTTGTTATGTTTAATTATCAAATCAAGTATGTCTTTTGTAATTGGTAATGCAGTTTTGTAAAAGGAATCTACAAACCGAAATCCATCCTTAAGAATACTCTTTGCATCAGCTTCATCTTTAGTGTAATGCGAATATGTCCTAAGCTCCTTGTCATTCTCAATGATGAAATTTATTGTACTGTCTTCCAGTAGTTTATGTGAAAAAAATGAACTGTATTGGCTTGTTTTTTGAATTTCCTGAAGAAAAACTACTATTTCTTCCATACTCCTGCTTTTTTCAATCCCGGATAATCTCTTGACAGTGGATTCAATGAATATGTTTTTTTTAGCAAGCTGGATGTGCAGGAAAATTATATATCCAAGCAATGCGACAAAAACTACTGCTGCCACAATATGTATCGCCATGATTTATAATTTAAAATTATGTTTAAAGGTAATATAGTTATACAGTAACAACAATGATAAAATGAAAAAAAATAATGAAGTGCAAAAAATCCGGAGCCGAATAAACGACCCCGGATGTCATAGAAGATTATCAGGAATGAATAATCAGAAACTATTTTTGTTTAGACGAATTTTTATTAACGTCCTGAAGGCCTTTATCAGTTAATATCCACGTTGAGGTGTCTGAGACTCCATTGGATCGGATAAAATCTCCTTTATATTTGTAATTGGTATATGAATGAAAGAGATTCTCTGAGTCTTTGTCAAATTTTAATATTGTACCCTCCGGGATGTAAAGGCTGATAGTAATATAGTCAGCTGACCATTTACGTCCGGAAGGGATAGTAAAATATTCATCAAGAAAAAGAGTATCTCCATTTAAGGTATAATTGTAAAGCAGATCATCGGTCTTTCTCATGGCATCGCGTTTACTGCGACCAGATGAACGTTTCTTTACTTCTATTCGTGCAATATCACCATCAGAGCTTCTTATATATAAGTCCGGACTAATATACAATTCTTTCTTTTCCTCATTTATAAAAATTCTACCACCTTTCTCCTTTATTGACAGCTCTTTGTCGAATCTAAGATCAGAGACTTTATTGTCGGTCATTATATAAAGAGTTTCAGGTGTTTCAGTCAGGATTTCCTGAGATGAAGATTTAGCTGTTTCTGCAAAACTGATTCCTTCATTGAACAGGATCATTGACAGGGCAGCAAAAGACATTACCCAAAGTATCAGGGCAACAAGACTCAAAACGCCATCTTTTGCATTAAACCAGAAGATCATTTTAACACCCCAGTATATCAGAGCCAGCATAGGAAGGGCAATTGCAATTATTGTTAAAATGATTATCCAGGGAGCAAGAGTGGGGCTGACAATGTAGTTAAGAAAGTCGGGGAAGTAGATCAGGTTTATATCAAATCCATCTGTCGAAAACCCCGGAAATTTGAATACAAAAATCATAATCAGGCTTAGTATGGTCAGGAAACCGGTCAGTATAAGAATAGCGCCAATAAATATAAGTAAGATGCGGATTGCAATATAGAGTACTTTTCCTATTGCTCTGAAGACTTCATTTAATGCATTGCCGATTGGTGAGTTTGTATTATATCCAGTGTTTTTAGGAACAGTGGTTGAATAGATACCAGCGGACTGTTTGTTATGAAAACCAGAAGATTGATACGAACCGCCGAATAGTTCTCTTTTTTGTATATCGCTATATGCCTGAGTAAGAGCAATCCATAAAGCAATATAAATGAAAAATCCAACTCCGAAAAACAGAACGGAGATAACAAACAGTATCCTGAAAAGCACAGGATCGGTATTAAGATAGGCTCCAATGCCACCGCACACTCCGCTTACGATTGAATCATCAGGATTCCGGTACAATCTTCTTTTATAACTGGTATGAGAAGGGGGCTCATCTTCAACGTTATTCTGATCAAAATCTTCCGGTTTACCGATAATTGAGATCATTGCATCAACATTTTGCATCGTGATAACTCCGGCTAAACCTTTTTGCGACTGAAATATTTCAGCAATTCGCGATTCAATATCCTCAATTGTTTCAAGCCCACCCTGAACATTTCTGAAGCGGTTATTGATCTCCTGAAGGTAATCGCGCAGTATTTTGAATGCCTCTTCATCAATCTGAAAAAGAGTGCCACCGAGATTTATATTAATTGTCTTGTCCATCATTTTCAGTTTTTATTGGTTTTATGTTTATTACCTGGTTCTGATCAGATTGACTGATTCCACTAATGCTTTCCACGAATTATCAAGATCGGCCAGATGAGTGCGACCTTCATCAGTTAGTTCATAGTATTTACGGGGAGGACCTTGTTGCGATTCTTCCCAGCGATAGCTAAGTAGTCCTGCATTTTTCTGCCGGGTAAGTAAGGGGTAAAGCGTTCCTTCAACAACGATTACCTCTGCCTCCTTTAGTTCCTTTATTATGTCACTCGCATAACAGGAATTCCTTGACAATACTGATAGGATGCAATACTCCAGGATCCCTTTGCGCATTTGAGCTTTTGTATTTTCTAAATCCATGATATGTGGTTTTTACTGTTTACAAATCAAATAATTATACTCCCCTGTCTGCTATAAATTCATGTTCTTCCTTACATTTTCAAATTCTTTTTTAACAGATTCCTTAATGTTATGGATATTTACAGGATTACCTTTCATCTCAATTTTCTGAGCTGTGGTTTTTGCTTCAGGGATCACTATATACAGTATAAGATATACTAATACACCGAGTCCACCAGCAATGGTCAGGGCAACAAAGATTATCCGTACAATTAAGGGGTCAATATTCCAATATGCACCCATTCCTGAACAGACACCACCAATTATACGATGATCTGTATCACGATACATCCTGTGATAACCGGATGACGAAAACTTATTGCGGGTTGATGATCTGTCGTTATCAGATATATCTTCAGGAGTTCCTAATGTTGATATTGCCTGACGGACATCCTCAATATTTATTACCTGTTTGTAATCGCTGATTTTAGCACGGAACAGTTCCGCCATACGGGTTTCAATGTCTGATAGTATCTCTGAGGAACTCTCTTCTCCAGCAAAATGGAGTTCAAGATTCTTAAGATACCTTTTAAGTTCGGCGTATGCATCTTCGTCGATGGCAAAAGAATATCCGCCGAGATTAATGCTCACTGTAATTTTCATGGTTCTCTTTGTTTTTTACTACCGTTTAATACATGTAACATGACAATGCAAAGATATATATAAATAATTATACTATGCAATACATAGTACTAATAAATGATGTAGAAAATGTTATTTCAAGGATTAAAAGCCATTAATGTCAATAAATCTAGTCAGTAATTTTTATATTTATCAAAATATTATTTCAAAATGGGAAAGAAATATAAATGGGGAATCTTAGCCCCGGGAAAGATGTCAGCGAAATTTACACAAGGATTGAAATTGCTTGATAATGTTGAATTATATGCAGTTGGATCGCGTGATTTGGGAAGAGCTGAGAAATTTGCCATAGAGCATGGTTTTCAAAAATCATATGGAAGTTACGAGGAGCTGGTTAAGGACCCGGAACTGGAAGTTATTTATATAGCATCACCTCATTCATTTCATTATGAGCATACTATGCTATGCCTAAAGAATAAGAAGGCTGTTTTGTGTGAAAAGGCTTTTGGTTTAAACAGTACTGAGGTTGATGGAATGATAAATGAAGCAGTCAAACAGAAAGTATTTCTGATGGAGGCACTCTGGCCTCCTTTCCAGCCAATTTATCAGAAAACGAAAGAGATCTTATTGGGAGATGAGCCGGGAAAAATATTACATGTGGATGCAACATTTGCGTTCCAGGCTCCTTTTGACCCAATGGACAGGAAGTTTAATCTTGCTCTTGGAGGCGGGTCATTATTGGATATTGGAATTTATCCGGTAATCGATGTTTTGTATTTTATGGGAGTTCCTTCTGAAGTAATTGCCAATGCTTCTTTTTCAGAATCAGGTTCGGAAGATTCAATAAGCATCATATTTGGGTATGATGATGGCCGAATGGCTACTCTGTACAGCTCATTCCGCACACTTACAAAAATTGGATGTGATATTCTTTGTGAAAACGGCAATCTCTCTTTCACCCGTTGTCGCAATATGTCACAACGACTGAATATAGCAATGAATGGAAAAGAGGAGATGGAATTTTCACTTAAACCTGAAGGTATGGGTTATCAGTTCGAAGCTATTGAAGTAATGAACTGCCTTGATTCAGGAAAGCTGGAAAGTGATATTGTCCCGCACTCTTTCAGCCACAATCTTATAAGCACTCTGGACAGAATCAGACAGGCGGCTGGAATTGTTTATCCCGGCAGAGACTGATGAAGAAAGAGGGGGAGATTGGGAGAAGAGGTGAAGAGGTGAAGGGGAGGCTGGGGTGAGAAAAAGTAGGTAGTAAGCAGTAATCAGTAACAAGTAATCAGATCATATGATGCCTGAATCTAACTCAGATATTGACAAGGAAGGCGCTTTTTACAGGAAGAAACTTCTTTTGAGCATAATCATTCCGGGGATGTTTATTTCTTTGATGTGGCTGGTTAAGATCATCGAGGTGCTTTTTGAAATCGATTTATCAGGATTTGGATTATATCCCCTAACAGCCAGGGGATTAACCGGAATTATTTTCTCGCCTTTTATTCATGCTGATTTTCATCATTTGTTTAATAATACCTTACCACTCTTTTTTCTCTCGGTAGCCCTTTTCTACTTTTATTCGGAGGTGGCATTACGAGTTTTTATAATGACATATTTTCTTACCGGCTTTCTTGTATGGATTGCGGGAAGAGATGCCTGGCATATTGGGGCCAGTGGACTGGTTTATGGCATGGCATCATTCCTGTTTTTCTCCGGCATAATACGCAAGTATTTCAGACTCATAGCATTATCTCTTCTGATTGTATTTCTTTATGGATCAATGGTATGGGGTATTTTTCCAGGAATATATAAGAATGTGTCATGGGAATCACATATGCTCGGATTTTTTTCAGGTGTTGTTTTGTCAATATGGTTCAGGAAGGAAGGCCCACAGCGACCGGTTTATGAGTGGATGGAGGAAGATGAGATGGGGAGATTGGGAGAAGAGGAGATTGGGAGAGAAGAAGATTGGGAGTAATGTCCTGATACTTAGGAAAAATGGAGGTTGGGTGATTGAGGTATGCAAGGAATGAAACCTAAATAATGTTAAAAAACATTAATTCTTCAACCCCCAGGTAAGTCAATAAAGCTTCTCTAAAAATATATTAGCATCTTTGCCGCCGGCTGCGGCTTTGGCCATATTTTGTACTATTAATATTTATAATGTTCAATGATGCAACTGAGAAGGAAGTCTATAAATAAAAAAATGGCAGTTTTGGCTCAGGTGATAATTTTACTTGGATTATTTGCACCTCAAACAATTTATGGACAAGCAGGTGATGTTAGAAAAGATACTTTGAGAAAAGATGCATTGAAATTTTTCCTGGATTGTCACTCATGCGATATTAATTACACAAGACAGGAGATTCCATATGTAAATTTTGTAAGAGATACACGTGAAGCAGAGCTTTATCTGTTGGTCACCAATCAGAACACAGGCAGCGGAGGGCGTCAATATACATTCTCTTTTCAAGGTCAAGGTAAGTTTAATAATATGAGTGATACACTCACTTATACAAGTAATCCGGATGAGACCGGTCCTGTAAGAAGGGATAAAATTACGAATCTGATTAAAATGGGGTTGATGCGATATGTTGCACGAACTCCGGTTTTTAACGAGATAGAGATCACAAGTAACTCCAGCCTAAAACAGGAAGAGGTTCTTGACAAGTGGAACAATTGGGTGTTTAGATTGAGGACGAGCCCCTCTTTTGCCGCAGAAGAATCATATAACAGACTCTCTTTCTTTAATTCGTTTGATATAACTAAGATAACCCCTGACCTTAAACTCGAAATCGAAATAGACCAATATACAAACAGACAGAAGTTTATTGAAGATAGTGAGGAAACAGAGTACACTATAAGTAGAAAATCAATAGATAACTTAATAGTTAAAAGCTTTGGGAACCATTGGTCTGCAGGACTGAAATGGGATATCGAAGCATCTACCAGTGAAAATTATGATTTTAATACTGAATTTCTTCCATCAATTGAATATGATATTTTCCCCTATTCTGAGGCTACTCACAGGCAATTCAGGATTCTTTACAGCGCTGGATACGAGTATAGTAACTATGCGGACTCGACTATTTATAATAAAACTGAAGAGGATCTGTTTAAACATGAGCTCAGAGCAGCATACCAGGTTCAGAAAAAATGGGGCCAAATAAATGTTTCGCTTGGAGGGTCCAATTATTTAGATGATTTTTCTAAAAACAGATTGGATCTTTATGGTTACACCCAACTGAGAATAATAAAAGGGTTATCCCTTTCTGTCAATGGAAGTATCGGATATATTAATGATCAGCTTAATCTCGCAAAAGGAGACCTGTCAGAAGCAGAAGTACTCCTTAGATTGAAAGAACAGGCTACAAGTTTTCATGTTCATGGAGGAGTAAGTATTACTTATACTTTTGGGTCAATCTATAACAATGTGGTCAATCCACGGTTTGGTAACGGTGGCGGATAATACCCCAAATCATCTTAAAAGTTGATAGATATAGTGATTTTGAAAGAGCAGTTGCTCTTTCGGGATTCTTATTATCTTTATGCTCCATATTTATCATTCAAAAACCGAACTGAAATATGATTAGCATAAATTTTAAGTTTAAACCTGTTGATCTTTCAGATAAACTTATGAAATTCTGGCAGCTTTCCGAGCAGAAGATTCATCTTATCGAAAAAAACTATAATGAATCCCAGGGTTCTCCTGTATTCACAATTGATGGGAAGTATTCTACACGTGGATGGACAGAGTGGACACAAGGGTTTCAATATGGCTCCTCAATACTTCAGTATGATGCTACCGGCGACATGCAAACCCTGGAGAACGCAAAGAAGAAGACCCTGGATAAGATGGCTCCGCATATTAGTCATACCGGAGTACACGATCATGGATTTAACAACGTAAGTACATACGGTAACCTCTTACGCCTTATGTGTGAAGGCAAAATACCTTATAATGAATGGGAGAAGAATTTTTATGAACTGGCACTTAAAATATCAGGTGCAGTGCAGGCTTCCCGATGGACTTCTATAAAAGATGGGGGCTTCATCCATTCTTTCAATGGGGCCCATTCTTTATTTGTTGACACTATCCGATCATGCCGCGCTTTAACACTTAGTCACATGCTTGGTCATGTTTTGCAGGGTGAAGGAGATATTAAAATAAGTTTGCTTGAACGTGCAATACAACATATTAAGGCAACAGCAGCCTACTCTGTATTTTATGGTGAAGGACGCGATATTTATGATGTTTCGGGACGTACTGCACATGAAAGTATTTTTAATATTAGGGATGGAAACTTTCGTTGCCCTAATTCCCAGCAGGGTTATTCGGGATTCTCTACCTGGACAAGAGGTCTGACCTGGGCTATGTGCGGATTTGCAGAACAACTTGAATGGCTGGATAAATATGATGAAAAAGAGATTCTTCCATTTGGGGGGAAAGAAGCCATTTCTGAAATCATGCTTAAAGCTGCAACAGCTACATGTGATTTTTATATTGAAAACAGTCCGGTAGATGGTGTGCCCTATTGGGATACAGGAGCTCCCGGATTAACTAATATGGGAGATTATTTAAATAAATCTTCGGATCCTTTTAATGAATTTGAACCCGTCGACAGTTCGGCTGCCGCCATAGGATCTCAGGGTTTGTTACGCTTAGGAAATTATTTGAAAGAGAAAGGTGAAATTGAAACAGGAGAGAGATACTGGCAATCAGGACTATGTGTGTTAAACACTTTGTTGGGAGAGCCCTACCTGAGCACTGATGTTAAGCATCAGGGATTGTTATTACACTCCATTTATCATCATCCAAATGGATGGGACTTCGTGCCGAAAGGCAGTAAAATTCCGTATGGTGAATCCAGTATGTGGGGCGATTATCATTTTCGCGAAGTGTGTCTCTACCTTCAGCGTATTATTAATAAAGAAGAATATTATACTTTTTTTAATTGTATCAAATGAGCTCTTTACCATTAACAGATCTATCAAGGCTTTGTATTCATACAATTACGACTAAGCCCTGGTCAATTGAGGAGGCAGCAAAAAAATATGCCGGGAGCGGTGTGAAGGGGATAACAGTCTGGCGCGATGCACTTCAAGGCAGAAATATTAAACAAACAGGAGATATGTTACGCCAACATGATCTTGAAGTTGTTTCATTATGCAGAGGAGGTTTTTTCCCCGATAAGGACTTAAGTAAACGACAAGCTGCACTTGATGACAACCGTAGGGCAATTGAAGAAGCATATGAACTTGGCACTAAACTGATAGTACTTGTATGCGGTGCTGATCCTGCTCAATCAATGGAAGACTCCAGAAAGCAAATTCGTGACGGAATTGCCACGATATTACCCGAGGCCGAAGCGGCTGGTGTAAAATTAGCAATTGAACCTCTGCATCCAATGTATGCCGACACTCGTTCAACTGTTAATACATTGGCACAGGCTAATGACATGACTGAATCACTGAATTCTCCCTGGGTGGGTGTGGCAGTCGATGTATACCATTTATGGTGGGACCCACAGCTGGAAATAGAAATAGAACGCTGTGGGAAAAATAAAGCATTGCTGGCATTTCATATATGTGACTGGAAATCACCCACAGTTGATATACTCAATGATCGTGGCCTGATGGGTGAAGGGTGTATTCCTATTAGAAAAATAAGGTCGTGGGTTGAGGCTGCCGGATTCAATGGGTTTATTGAAGTTGAAATATTCTCTACTGATTACTGGCAACAGGACCAGTCACGGTTTTTAAAAAACATCATTACATCATATAAAGCTTATGCATAAAAAAAAATAAGAGATGAAACAACACAAAGTAGGAATAATAATGAATGGCGTAACCGGCCGCATGGGAACAAACCAGCACTTACTCCGTTCAATCGCTGAAATTATTAAACAGGGGGGTGTTAATATTGGTCCAGGTGAAACAATTATGCCCGACCCAATTCTTATTGGTCGTAATGAAAATAAGCTAAAAAAGCTTTGCGAACTTACCGGCATTACCAAAATGAGTACTGATTTGGAAGCTGTGTTAAAGGACCCGGGAACCACAATATATTTTGATGCGCAAACAACAGGAAGAAGAGCTGATGCGGTAAGAAAAGCTGTTAAGGCAGGCAAACATATATATTGCGAAAAGCCAATTGCTGTAAGTACTAAGGTTGCAATGGAACTTTTTGAATTATGTGAAAAGGCCGGTCTTAAAAACGGGGTAGTACAGGATAAATTATGGCTTCCGGGAATTGTAAAACTTAAACGCCTTATTGAACAAGAATTCTTTGGCGAAATTCTTTCAGTCAGGGGAGAGTTTGGATACTGGGTATTCGAAGGAGATACAATCCCTGCACAGCGCCCTTCATGGAATTATCGTAAAGAAGATGACGGGGGAATTATTGTTGACATGCTTTGCCATTGGAGGTATGTACTGGATAATGTTTTTGGAAAAGTAAAAGCAGTTTCCTGCCTTGGAGCTACTCATGTTGATAGAAGGATTGACGAAAATGGGAAACCTTATAAGTGCACAGCAGATGATGCAGCATATGCAACATTTGAATTGGAAAACGGGATTATTGCACAATTTAATTCTTCATGGACAGTGAGAGTCAGGCGCGATGATCTGCTTACTCTGCAGGTGGATGGGACAAAAGGTTCTGCAGTGGCCGGACTAAGGGAATGTTACACTCAACATTACGGCAATACACCGAAGCCTGTGTGGAATCCTGATATTGTTCAATCTATTGATTTCTTTGATGGTTGGTCTAAAGTGCCGGACCAGGAAATATATGACAATGCTTTCAAAGTGCAATGGGAATTATTTCTTAAACATATTGTGAAAGACGAGCCATTCCCATGGAATCTGCTTGAGGGAGCTAAAGGTGTGCAACTGGCAGAAAAAGGGCTGGAAAGCTGGGCAAAAAGATGTTGGATTGAAGTACCTGATTTAAGATAGCTCATCGTTTAAATAAGGGTTTTTAAGTTACCAGAGGAAGAGGTTAGAGATATATCAGGGAAATGAGTTCTAATAGAATCTGGGAAGATTATGTGGAAGATAATTACCCTGATAGTTGACCACGTCAGGCAAATTACTATCTTTAAACCGAATTTACTGAATAACCTGATATACTCATTACGTATGAATGATAAGCCTGTAGCAATTATTACAGGTGCTAGCAGAGGGATTGGCAGATCGGTTGCAATTGGTTTAGCAGCCGAGGGGTTTGATATCGTAGCTATAGCCCGTTCCACCGATAGTGCTGGTATGGAAATTCTTAGCACGGAGGTTGAAAAATCAGGTGCTCAATTCTTCCCGATAGGTCTCGATATTTCGTGTACCGATTGTCATGAAGAAGTTGTTAGAAATATCCTTCATAGATATGGGAGAGTTGATATTCTTGTAAATAATGCAGGTGTTGCTCCGCTTCAGCGAGTTGATGTTCTTGATATGTCTGAAGAGAGTTACGACAGAGTTATGAATATTAACCTTAAAGGTCCTATATTCTTTGCTCAGAAGATTGCCAGAGAAATGACCTGGCTAAAAGATAAGCTGAGTGATTATAAGCCTGTTGTAATATTTATTACATCAGTATCAGCGACAATGTCATCTGCCAACAGAGCCGAATATTGTATTTCAAAAGCAGGACTTAGTATGGCTTGCAAGGTATTTGCTGACAGTCTTGCTCCGGAAGGTATTCTTGTCTGTGAGGTTCGGCCAGGTATCATTCAGACAGATATGACATTAAGAATTAAGGATAAATATGACCAGCTGATATCAGAGGGGCTTGTCCCTCAGAGAAGATGGGGGCTACCTGAAGATATAAGTAATGCCGTTGCTTCAATCGCCCGTGGCGACTGGAGTTTTTCTACCGGAATGGTATTTGAAATAAGTGGTGGGTTAAATATCCATTCACTCTGAGCCCGCATTCACTAATATCAATTATATAATCACATGAACTCACCACCTTCCGATAGCTATCGGAACCCTCTCTGCCACCCCTGCAGTCTGGCTCCTCCCTAAAATTGCCCACTGGGCAATTACTTTACGGTCGTCCCCGCAAAGAGGGGCTAAGAAGGATCTCCCCCCCTTCTTTTGCCTACAAGAGAATCCCGCTTGCGGGATCGACGAAGTCAACGGGGCCGGGGGGATGAGTACATGCATGATAAAAGCATTTTTCAAATTATTATTATTCCTTCCTGATAGTCATATTATATTTAATTAGAATACTCTTCGGATTCTTACTTAATTACCATTTTTCGGCTATAAATAGCATAGTAAGTAATTATGACAAAACAAATCAAAGGAACAATATATGAGTAGTTAATACTGCCAGAAATATCTGAAACCTTTCCTTGCAAGAAGGTAACAACTGCACCACCAAGAATAGCCATAATTAGTCCCGAGCCACCAATCTTAGTGTCATCACCAAGGCCATATACCGCCTGCCCAAAAATAGTAGGGAACATTAATGACATAAAACCGGAAATTGATACGAGGGCTATTACACCGACCATACCACTCCCAAAAATAACTACAAGAGAACTTAAAATGGACATGACAGCTGCAAATGCAAGTAGAGATGAAGGTTTAAAAAATTTCATCAGAAATGTGAAAATAAATCGAGAGGAAGCAAAAAGGATGAGAGATGCAATATAATATGTGGCGGCTATCTGTTCCGGGGTTTTGCCTGTTGGAAGGACAATATGTTCAAGGTTTAAGGAACCCATTGCATATCGTATGGTAAAAGACCATACTCCGATCTGGGCACCAACATAAAAGAACTGGGCTAAAACACCCATTACATAATTTTTATTCTTTAGTAAACGAGACAGGGTTGGTCCCAGATTCACTGATGACCCTGCATCGGAGGCACGAGGCATCTTAACAAATACTATAACCAACCAAAGAATAAGTAGCAGAAATCCCAGCGAGACATAAGCCATGGTAACCGCATTCAGTTCCCCGGTTTGTATAGCTTGCAGATCAGCAGAGGCCATAGCCGCTCTTTCAGTCGCTGAGGCAGTATTGAGTTCGGAAAGAATAAATATCTGACTAATTACCACACCCATAATAGATCCAAGCGGGTTAAATGACTGAGCAAGGTTTAGTCTTCTTGTACCGGTACTTTCGTCTCCCATTGCAATAATATAGGGATTTGCCGATGTCTCAAGTATTGAAAGTCCACCAAATAAAATCCAAAGTGCCCCAAGAAAATGAAAATAATTACCTGTCATCTTTGCAGGAAAAAACATAAGGCACCCAATGATATATAATCCCAAACCCAGCAGAACTCCTGATTTATAGGAGAATCTCTTAATATAGATTGCAGCAGGCAGAGCAAAAATGAAGTACCCTAATCCGTAGCATGATATCTGTATAAGCGAAGTTCTTCCATCTGTCATACTCATTATCCTCTTGAATGCTGCCAAAAGGGTGTCTGTCATGTTGTTGGCAAGTCCCCACAGCAAAAATAATGAGGTAATAAGTATGAAAGGGATCAGATTACCCGGGGCGATCAGTTTTTCTTTTATCTTGTCGATATTCATCTTTACAATTTATTTGAAAAGGTTAAGTTAATATTGAGAGCATAAAAGTGATAAAAAATTGTTAATACTAATATTAAACTGGAGAAAAATGATTGGAAATTTGTGCATTTTCACTTTTTTAACACCAAATATGAATTCAGGAAGTGGGCTAGGTAATAACCTCATATCCTTTGGGTGGTGGAATTGAAAGCAGAACAGAAACGAGTTATCTTTCTTTTACAATTAATGGTATACTTTTAACTCCTGTTCTTCCATCGGTAGTGATACCTTCGACAGTAATAATATATTCAGCAGATTCATCGGAGGTATAAAATTCAATCGATGTTTTCCCTGTTTTATCAGTCTGAAGGTCAGGGTTCCAGTAAAGGGTATTCCGGTAATCTGGTATCCGGTTATCTTTTAATGATTGAGATGAATAGTCAGGGGAATAGAAGTCATTTTTTTTATGAAGTAACTCATATTCAATACGGAAAACAGACCTGTCAAAATCAATAACCCCCAGATTACCTCTTTTGGAAACGAAATGCAGAATTCCATCCAGTACAACGTCAGCAATAAAATATCTTTTACTGAGAACATCAATTCTTTCAATCTCCCTTGAGTTTATGTTTAATACTTTATCAAGATCATAAACAGGGACTCCATCAACTAATACTAATGGGCTGTTTTCAAATGGCAGGCTTGGGTACTGGTATATTAATTTAAAATCTATTTCATTGTTCTTCTTTGTTGTAGAAACACCAGGGATTATCTCTTTGACAACCTCTTTCAAAGATGTAAGTTCTATATAATCGGACATATGAATTGTATTTTCAGGATCACCATAGAAATTAGGTTTAACTATGATATCTGATGTATTTATAGCATGTTGAGCAAATGGGTCATAGATATTATTAATTTGCATGCTTATAATGGCATTGTTAATATCACCAATTCTACTGCTATCTAAACAGAATGGTCCGTGTTTAAAATTATTAAATATGGAGATAAATGGGTTTTTGAGTTCTACAGAGCAACTATTTATTTCCGAAGATAATGGTTGAATCACAATTTCACGCACGCCATTCTCCCTGGTCACAAAGTTAAAATCACCCCTTTCATCTGTTTTTGTAAATTGACATAGTGCGACATTCCCTACGAATGATAGAGTAATATCTTCATTCCTTAATGGTTCACCGGATTTTTTATCACTAATATTACCACTAATTAAAAGGCCTTCTAATTCAGGGAGATAGAGAGGAAAACTATTATTACTGATTCCGTCCTGATTCAAAATCAAATCATTAGAGGCATAAAGGATAAGATAGTCATTGAAATCTTGAGAACCAGTGGCAATAATATTAGTTGTCAGGCCCTGTAATTGCCTGTAATTAAGTGTATTAAAATTATTATTATTAACTGTAAAAGCCTTCACTATAGAGATGGATATATCGCTTTCAATTGGGACACCTTCCTTGTTCATTGCCGAGATATCAATTTTTATTTTTTCCCTTGTAGAGTACTCCCTTTTTTGAATATCAATGTTATAATTTATCTGCTGTTCAATTTCGTTGTATATCCATCTGTTTGCCAGCAGGTTCTCATGTTCATCGATGATTGTTACATAAGAAAGACCTTTTGGGATATCATTTTTCAAAATATCTATATCTTGATCTATTCTCGGAATAATTTCTTTTTTAATATTTACAAAACTGGCTGACCGTAACCTTAAATATAGCTTTATGCCGGCAGTATTAAAATTACGACTTGTAATTATTTTTGCGATTATAGGGGAATCTTTAATTTTGTTTGTTACAGAGAAAGTGATACCCTCGTCCATAACTTCGGGCAATGCAAACTTTCTTACAGGCCCCGCCTTGTTGGTTGAAACCAGAAATATTTTATTGTGTTTAATAGGTTTTATGGTTGTCCATCCATAGCCATCACTGCCGGTTTTAATATAACAAATAGTGTCGTTATTTTCGTAAATTATAGCACCATTCATCGCGATGGGCGCTCCATTAATATCAGTACTTCTGAATCCCAATCTTGTTTCAGTGTCGTTTATAAGATGCCCTCCCTCAGGGGCAAAAAATATACTATCAGGGATACTTTCCCTGGAGGGGATTTTAATACTATTAAGGCTTTTAAAAGGATTAATTACAGAGATTCTTTTATAGGAGAATAGCTCTTTTGGGAAATTTTTCATCCAATTCGTATAGCTCCTGATGATATAGTGACCTGTACTTAATGTGTCGGGAAGCCTGAAATCTGCTCCGCCGGAATTATCATCTATTGATAACTTAAGTTGTTTAACCGGGTTATTGTCAATTCCAAGAAAATCGATAAATACTACTTTACTTATATCGGAGGGTGCATGAGTAGGTCCGTTTAATTTGTACACCTTCAGCCATACCTTTTCACCTGCTATGTATAAATCACGGTCAGTCTTAACATAAAGCTCCTCGCTATAGCTCTTCTTAAGGAAATTGGATTTTTCTGGGGCTGGTTGTTGTGAAAACAATAAATGATTGGTAAGGATACATAATACCAAGGTGACAACCAATTTGTTAGCTAAAAATGATATAATGTCGTTTCTGTAAAACAATTGCATTTATTCAATTGAAGTTATTTTATATCTACCCAAAAATCAGGTTTTGTCAGGCTCCCATTAATTGTACAATCCGTACAAACAGGTAAGGAAAAGACCAGTTTAGATAGTTCCATATTATTATCATAGATTGGTTCAATAAATTCATAATTTGGACCGACAAAGTAGGTATATATTTTATTAAATGTAACTTTAGCACCAGGGGATAATGGAGGGGGATAATCATCTTCTCCAATTACCAGTCTGTTACAATTATAGCTAAAATGGGGGAGGTTATATCCTAAGATGTCACGTGGTTTGATATATAGACTCTCCCTGTTTACAGAAGATACCTGAAAATAGCCCAAAACCTGTTCGTTGGAATCACCAGTATTATGAATGTTACTGATAATAGAAAAGGGTTGCTTTTCAAAAATATCTCCACCACTTTCGTTAATTTGGTGCATATGGTCCCAGAATTCGTATTCCGTTTTTGAAAGTGACAATTGTTTTACCTCAATGTAATATTGAATCAAGAAACGATCAGACTGGTCAGAAGCTATAAATAAGATTGGTTTCTTCTCAATTCTTGAGGTTTGTGCTAAATTAGTAGATTGTATCATTATTTCATCAGATTCTATATTTCTCCAGCAAATTTGTTTTATCTGGTCAACTTCAATAATAGTAGAATCATTAATATAGTTATATTTTTTAGGATCAGGGGCGTTAGTTTTCCACCATTCATTATAAGTCCAACGATAAAACTGATTATCATTGTTACTTTCGGAATCAATGAAGAGTCTGATTCCCTCTTGTATTTCACTTCCATTATTTACTATTTCCTGATCTTTTCCATAATAGATTTTTTCAATTGGGTCAACCGGATACATTATGCACTGGTCTGACTCATATTCAACACCTTCGGTGGTTTTAATATTAAGAATATAAGAATGTCCGGTTTCTCCCTGAAACAACAGACTATCTGATTTATATATCCCTCCTTCTGTTTCAGTAAATAAATAATTGATCCCATTCTCATCACTTATAGTGACTAAGGCTCCGGTCACCGCTTCGGATTCTGTATCCTGTGAAACATTTGTTTTTGATAATTTAACATTGTATGACCGATTCTCATTAGTCAGGAGAGCATCAACTACCAAAAGAGATTCAGATTGTTGCAGGTCAGGACTATACGGATCAATGCATGTGCATAGTATATAGATTAAGAATAGAAACGTAAGAGGCTTTCGCCAATTCTTTACCATGCCTCTTTAATTATATTACCTTTCACACTCAATGATTTTATTGTCTTGGGGAGAACAAAAATAATATTTATAAATTTCAGAAATGAATATTTTAGTAATAAATTCGAAAAACATTTATAAAAATGAAAGAAGTTTTAATATTATAAATAATATTTGTTATTTCGGGTTCTATTTGTCGGAATACAATCTCTATGAAAAGAATTTCCTTATCATTTTTTATTATCTGTTTTGCATTTCAGGGTATTGCTCAGCAATTCTTTACTTCTCCAGGGGATAAGGCAGTGAATAAGCTTGGAACAATATTAGATGCACAGATAGATTATTTATATAGTATTTATTATCAAAAGATTGGGGGTGTAGATGAGTTGAAAAATGGCAGGGAATATATTCCATACTATCCTCATTCAAGATTGAAACCACTATTGTTTGTTGATCAGAGTCGCACGGCTTCATTATTATTGAATGGAAGAAAATATGAAAATCTTACATTGGAATATGATACTTATTCTGATGCAGTTATATACTATGACACAACCAAACTCATTAATAACAGATATTACCAGATAGCATTAAACAAAGACCCGATTGGCTTTTTTACCCTTTATTTCGGATTGGATAGTCTTTTATTCAGATATCTTCAGTTTGATGATGTGGATAATACAAAACTCCAGAGTGGTTTTTATGAGATAGCGTATGAAGGTAAAAGCAGATATATCATAAAACACAAATCGGTGGTTCATGAAAAGGATGGGGTAGATGAATATTTTTATTCTCCTGCAAAATATGTGTTGGTTGGAAATGAGTATTTCAGAATAAGATCTTCAAGGGGGTTTTTAAAATTATTTGGAGAAAAAACGAATCAGGTTAAAAAGTATATGCAAAGTGCCCCTATTAATATTAAGAATGCAGAAAAGAGACAAATAGTAAATGTTTTGAAGTATTATGATACTCTTATACCATAGAGATATAAATTAAATGAAGAAATTCCTGATCATAATACTTTATTTATTTCTGGCAAATCAATTAAAAGCACAGGATAGTAATATTTCTTATCAGTTTAAGAATATCATTTTTCAGGATCTTGTTGATACACTGGAGAAGGAAGTTATGGTGAAGATATATTATTTAAATAAATGGGTTGACAGCCTCTATCTTGATGTCAATTCTGAAAATGATTCACTGATCGGCTTCTTAAATAAAGTATTAAGCAAAGAGGGCTTCTCTTTTATTGTTATAGAAAATAGTAAAATAATACTTTCAAAAGGTTATTCAATTAAAACAAATTTTCAGGAAGAATATAATGCCTTTCTGAAAAAAAGTTTGATTAAAACGGATCCCGTAATTTATGCAAGACCTGTTCAGGAGAAGGAAGGAAATGCAATAAGCAATGAATATAAGGTGTTTAAAGTTGGGAAACTTTCAGGAAATAGTTCAAGGGATAAGGCTACAGTTTCCGGTGCTATAAGTAATTCGGTTACAGGAGAACCAGTTGCCGGTGCAATTGTATATGCAGACAAACTGAAAGCCGGAGCCGTGACAAATAATGTGGGCTATTATTCATTGACATTACCAAAAGGTCAGTACCAGTTAGAATGCAGGATGGTTGGAATGCGATCCACCATCAGAAATATTATCCTGATGTCTGATGGTATTCTGGATGTTGAGATGTCAGAAAATACAAATCAGCTAAATGAGGTAGTTGTTTCAGCCAACAAGGAAAATCTTGTAAAAACTGTACGGCTTGGGGTAGAAAAGATAAATGTAAAAATGCTACGGCAGATTCCAATGGGATTGGGTGAAGTTGATTTAATCAAGAGTTCATTGTTATTACCCGGTGTTCAAAGTGTAGGGGAGGCTTCGAGCGGGTATAATGTAAGAGGGGGAAGTGCCGATCAGAACCTGATATTATTGAATAATGCTCCTATAATTAATTCATCTCATTTTTTTGGATTTTTCTCGGCTTTTAATTCCGACCTGATAACAGATGTAACATTATATAAGAGTGGAATTCCAGCAAAATTTGGGGGCAGGTTATCTTCAGTTATGGATATCATTTCACGTGAAGGGAATAATGAAGAAATAAAGGTAAGTGGGGGAATTAGCCCAATGACAGGCAGATTACTCATAGACGGACCGATCAGGAAAGATAAAAGCACATTTGTTATTGGTACCAGAGTTACCTATTCAGACTGGATCCTTGGACTTCTGGCAGATCAACAACTTAAAAATAGTAAGGCCGGCTTTTATGATATTCAGGGTGCTGTCAAAACAATTATTAATGAAAAAAATTCTATCTCCCTGTCGGGCTATTTAAGTAATGATAAATTTGACTATTACAGGGAAAACGCCTTCGACTATGGAAATCTTGCCTCAACTTTAACATGGAACCATACATTTAATCAAAAACTTTCTTCTAATGTTTCAGCTATACTGAGCAATTATAGTTATCAATTTGACCTAAAGAAAGATTCTGTGGGATTTAATTCAATGTATTATGAGTTGAATCAGAGAATTCTTCGGGCTGATTTTTTGTTTTTTCCCAGTGCTAAACATAAGGTTGAGTTTGGCCTTGATGCAACATATTATGATCTTCTTCCCGGAGTTCGTAAACCACTGGGCGATTTTTCCCGGATCAGTCCAAAAGAGCTTGATCGGGAGAGAGCTATGGAGCCTTCATTTTATGTAAGTGATGAATTTGAATTATCACCTAAGCTGTCTATTGCTGGTGGTTTAAGGGCAACATTTTTCACATCATTTGGCCCGGGAACAGAACTGAAATATTTTGAAAACAATTCCAGATCTGTTGAAAGTATAAGTGATACTGTCAATTACAGCAATGGCCAGATAATAAAGGGATATCCCGGATTAGAATATCGTCTCTCATCAAGATTTGTAATTTCTCCAGAAACCTCAGTAAAAATAGGAGTTCAGAGAGTATATCAGTATTTACACATGATATCAAATACAACATCTATGTCGCCAACCGATGTTTGGAAGTTAAGTGACAGTTATATAAAACCACAAATGAGTGATCAGTTTTCTATAGGCTTGTATAATAATTTTGGACGACGAGCAATTGAAACATCGGTGGAGACCTATTATAAAAGGTTAAGAAATATACTTGATTATAAAGGAGGAGCTGTCTTATTAATGAATGAACACCTGGAAACAGATATAATAAATGGCAATGGTATAGCTTATGGGATAGAATTGATGGCAAAGAAGCAATCCGGGAAATATACCGGCTGGATAAGTTATACATACTCAAGAGTGCTGTTGAAGGTGGATAGTCAATATGAATCAGAGAAGGTAAATGAGGGTAATTATTTTCCGGCAAACTATGACAAGCCACATGATCTTAAGGTAGTTACAAACTCAAAACTATCCAGGAGGTTTAACATTACAACCATATTTGTGTATAATACAGGTCGCCCGATAACATTTCCAGTTGCATTTTATGACTTTTATAATACGAGCAGGGTATTTTATTCAAACAGAAATGAATACCGGATGCCTGATTATATGAGGCTTGATTTATCTGCTACGTTGAATGGTAATCTGAAAGCCAAGAAACTAAACCATTCATCATTCTCATTCACAGTGT